>JACCEA011732909.1_pt1 | contig 87823 bp, 91 predicted proteins | sample 7449851 | NCBI WGS metagenome assembly JACCEA01 (sample SAMN15323453, study PRJNA562643) | freshwater metagenome | isolation source: river surface water | place: USA:Blue River Watershed | collected 2017-08-18 | reverse complement strand
TTATTTAGTAAATTAATTGTATACTGTTCCATTAATTAGTTAATAAATAATATAAAATAAATAAAAATTTCAATCTTTTATTTAAAAATAGTTTTTATAGATTTAGGAAGATTATCCAAAGAAGTTATTTGATTATTACAACAATAAAGTGTAATTAAAGATTTAGGCAAATTATCTAAAGAAGTTATTTGATTGGTACAACAATCAAGTGTAGTTAAAGAGCAAGGAAGATTATCTAAAGAAGTTATTTTATTATCATAACAATTAAGTTCAGTTAAAGATGAAGGTAAATTATCTAAACATATTATTTGATTATTAGAGCAATCAAGTGTAATTAAAGAGGAAGACAAAATATCTAAAGAAGTTATTTGATTTTCAGAACAGTAAAGTGTAATTAAAGAGGAAGGTAAATTATCTAAAGAAGTTATTTGATTACGAGAACAATACAGTTCAATTAAAGAAGAAGGCATATTATCTAAAGAAGTTATTTCATCATCAGAACAAAAAAGTTCAATTAAAGAAGAAGGCAGATTATCTAAAGAAGTTATTTTATTATAAGAACAATCAAGTTCAATTAAAGAAGAAGGCAGATTATCTAAACATGTTATTTCATTATCATAACAATCAAGTTTAATTAAAGAGGAAGGTAAATTATCTAAACATGTTATTTCATTATAAGAACAATCAAGTTTAATTAAAGAGGAAGGTAAATTATGTAAACATGTTATTTGATTTTCAGAGCAATTTAATTCTTGTAAATATAGAAATTGTTTTAAATCCAATATACCTTTTATATTTTTAGCCGAAATATCTAATTTAGTTATATTTGAATCATATTTATTTAGTAAATTAATTGTATACTGATCCATTAATTAGTTAATAAATAATATAAAATAAATAAAAATTTCAATCTTTTAGTAAATATAAAAATTGAAATTTCCATTAATTAAGGTAAATGAAAATATTTTATTAATTTATTAATTTATTAAAATGTGTAACACCGCACTATTTTTTGGAATTATATTTATTATAATTGGTCTACCACTTTATATGGTAGGATGTGATGATAAAATTGGTGGATATTGTAATGGATTTGTTAAACATAAAGCTCAAGTAATAAATAATAAATGCTATCTAACAACTGGACATAATACACATGGTAAATTAAACGATGATGATGCAATTGGATTTAACTGTAATGTATATATTCAATATACTAAACATGGTAGAAATATAACGTGTCCAGTATACAGAAGTGATAGTGATAATTGTAATCCTTTAGTTATTACTAGGAGTCAAGTTAATACTTGTAATAAATTAAATAATAAAGATTATCCTTTAGGAAAAATATTTAATATTTATGTAAATAAAGTTGATGGACGATGTGAAACACATCATTATGTTCAAAAATATGCCATAGTAGGATTTGTATTTTTAGTAATTGCAGGTTTAATTATTGTATGTGAATTAACAGAAAATATAAGTAAAAAATTTTCACCTTCTTATGAACCAACTAATAATATTGAATTAGTTGTTTAAATAAAATATTAATTTTTTATTTAAAAATAGTTTTTATAGATTTAGGCAAATTATTTAAAGAAGTTATTTTATTATTATAACAAAAAAGTTTAATTAAAGAGCATGGCAAATTATCTAAAGATATTATTTTATTATTATAACAATAAAGTTGAATTAAAGATTTAGGCAAATTATCTAAAGAAGTTATTTGATTATCAGAACAATCAAGTGTAATTAAAGAGGCAGGCAAATTATCTAAAGAAGTTATTTTATTATCAGAACAATAAAGTTCAATTAAAGAAGAAGACAAATTATCTAAAGAAGTTATTTGATTATTAGAACATTCAAGTGTAATTAAAGAGCAAGGTAAATTATCTAAAGAAGTTATTTTATTATCATAACATTCAAGTTTAATTAAAGAGCAAGGCAAATTATCTAAAGAAGTTATTTGATTACGAGAACAATTAAGTGTAGTTAAAGAGCAGGGCAAATTGTCTAAAGAAGTTATTTGATTGATACAACAATCAAGTGTAGTTAAAGAGCAAGGAAGATTATCTAAAGAAGTTATTTTGTTATCATAACAATAAAGTTCAGTTAAAGAGCAGGGCAAATTATCTAAACATTTTATTTGATTATAATAACATTCAAGTTCAAATAAAGAATCAGGCAAATTATCTAAAGAAGTTATTTGATTATCAGAACAATCAAGTTTAATTAAAGATATAGACAAATTATCTAAAGAAGTTATTTGATTTTCAGAACAATTTAATTCTTGTAAATATGGAAATTGTTTTAAATTCAATATTCCACAAATATTATTACGTGAAATATCTAATTTAGTTATATTTGTATCATATTCATTTAGTAAAATAATTGTATACTGATTCATTAATAAGTTAATAAATTAATAAATAATATAAAATAAATAAAAATTTCAATCTTTTATTTTGAGATAGTTGTTATAGATGAAGGCAAATTATTTAAAGAAGCTATTTGATTATTACAACAATAAAGTTCAATTAAAGAGAAGGGCAAATTATCTAAACATGTTATTTGATTAAAACCACAAGAAAGTGTAATTAAAGAAGATGGCATATTATCTAAACATTTTAGTTGATTATTATAACAAAAAAGTTTTATTAAAGATTTGGGCAAATTATCTAAAGAAGTTATTTGATTAAAACTACAATTAAGTGTAATTAAAGAGCAGGGCAAATTATCTAAGTATGTTATTTGATTACAATAACAATCAAGTGTAGTTAAAGAGGAAGGCAAATTATCTAAGTATGTTATTTGATTACAATAACAATCAAGTGTAGTTAAAGAGGAAGGCAAATTATCTAAAGAAGTTATTTGATTATTAGAACAAGAAAGTTCAATTAAAGAGAAGGGCAAATTATCTAAAGAAGTTATTTTATTATCAGAACAATCAAGTCTAATTAAAAATTTAGGCAAATTATCTAAAGATGTTATTTGATTGTGAGAACAGTTTAATTCTTGTAAATATGGAAATTGTTTTAAATTCAATATTCCACAAATATTATTACGTGAAATATCTAATTTAGTTATATTTGAATTATATTTATTTAGTAAATTAATTGTATACTGTTCCATTAATTAGTTAATAAATAATATAAAATAAATAAAAATTTCAATCTTTTATTTTGAGATAGTTTTTATAGATGAAGGCAAAATATTTAAAGAAGCTATTTTATTAAAACCACAAGAAAGTGTAATTAAAGAAGATGGCAAATTATCTAAACATTTTAGTTGATTATTATAACATAAAAGTGTAATTAAAGAGTAGGGCAAATTATCTAAACATTTTATTTGATTAAAACCACAATTAAGTGTAATTAAAGAGCAGGGCAAATTATCTAAAGAAGTTATTTGATTTAAACCACAAGAAAGTTCAATTAAAGAAGAAGATAAATTATCTAAATATGTTATTTGATTACAATAACAATCAAGTGTAGTTAAAGAGGAAGGCAAATTATCTAAAGAAGTTATTTGATTTTTAGAACAATCAAGTGTAATTAAAGAAGATGGCAAATTATCTAAACATTTTATTTGATTATAACTACATAAAAGTGTAGTTAAAGAGGAAGGCAAATTATCTAAAGAAGTTATTTTATTGTAACCACAATCAAGTTTAATTAAAGATGTAGACAAATTATCTAAAGATGTTATTTGATTACAATAACAAGAAAGATTAATTAAAGATTCAGGCAAATTATATAAACCTGTTATTTGATTGTGAGAACAGTTTAATTCTTGTAAATATGGAAATTGTTTTAAATCCAAAATACCACAAATATCATTACGTAAAATATTTAATTTAGTTATATTTGAATCATATTTATTTAGTAAATTAATTGTATACTGATCCATTAATTAGTTAATAAATAATATAAAATAAATTAAAATAAATAAAAATTTCAATCTTTTATTTAAAAATAGTTTTTATAGATTTAGGAAAATTATCAAAACATATTATTTTATTATTAAAACAATAAAGTGTAATTAAAGATTCAGGCAAATTATCTAAACCTGTTATTTTATTATTATAACAATTAAGTTTAATTAAAGATTTAGGCAAATTATCTAAACATGTAATTTTATTATTAGAACAATAAAGTTTAATTAAAGAGCAGGGCAAATTATTTAAAGAAGTTATTTTATTAAAACCACAAGAAAGTGTAATTAAAGAGCAAGGCAAATTATCTAAAGAAGTTATTTGATTACGAGAACAATAAAGTTCAATTAAAGAAGAAGGCATATTATCTAAACATGTTATTTCATTATCAGAACAATAAAGTTCAATTAAAGAAGAAGGTAAATTATCTAAACATGTTATTTCATTATAAGAACAATCAAGTGTAATTAAAGAAGAAGGTAAATTATTTAAAGAAGTTATTTGATTACGAGAACAATAAAGTTCAATTAAAGAAGAAGGCATATTATCTAAAGAAGTTATTTCATTATCACAACAGTTTAATTCTTGTAAATATGGAAATTGTTTTAAATCCAATACACCACAAATATTTTTATTTGAAATATCTAATTTAGTTATATTTGTGTCATATTGATTTAGCAAATTAATTGTATACTGATCCATTAATTAGTTAATAAATAATATAAAATAAATAAATAAAAATTTCAATTTTTATTGCAATAAATAAATCAAGTTAAATAATTTTAGAGTAAATATCTTCTTCAATTGTATCTTTGAGAATAATTCTATAAACATTAATTGGATTAGTTTGCTTAATTCTATAAATTCTTCCAATAATTTGTTTTTCTATATCTCTTAAAAACTCATTTGTTGCAATTAAAGGTTCAGAAATAATCATATTTTTTACAAAACTTAGATCAATACCAGAAGCATTATTTAATGAACTTAAAATTAATACTTGAGTTGCACTAGAGTCATTTTTAAATTTTTCAATATCAGACCAATCATTAAAAATAATAGATTGAATACCTTCCAAAGAAAATATATTATGTAAATTTGCTATCATTTTTTCAAATTGAGTAAAAATAATAAATTGTTCATTTGATTTGGATTTAATAATATTTAAAATTTTTGTAACTTTTGAACTATATGACATTTTATTATTTGAAATTCTATAAACATCATTTTTATTTATTAGTTTACGACATGTTGGACATGTTAGATTAGAATTATTTATTTTTGACCATTTTTCAAAACAGCTACTACAATAAATATGTGAACACGGTAAAATATCAAACATTATTTCTTCAGAACTTCCTGTTTCTGAATTAGAATGAAAAGAAAGCAAACATATTGCACATTCTTTAGTTTCTTCAATTTGCCTTTTAAGAAATTCATAAGCATTTTTTCTATTTGTTAAAGCATTAGAAATTTGATTTAATTTATTTTTAAATGTAAACAAATTTTGTTCTAATTGTATTTTTTCAATTTGATTTTTACATTTTTCAACAGAATTAGAACAACTTATAATCATTTGTTCCATTGAGTTATAATTAATAATTTGTTCATCATACTTATCTTTAAAATTTTTTAAAATAGTTTTATTAAAATTATCAATAGTAATAACATTAACATTATTATTACTAAAATTTATCATAACATCACAACAAATTTTTCTTAAAAAATTAATATCACAATTTTCTTTAGCAACTAATTCAGAATCATAAATCATTTTTTCATTAGGACTAAAATTAATCAATAAATTATGTTCAGAAACAGATGGTAATTGTATTTCTTTAATAATACTTGCTAAGGTATTTTTCCTAAATATTTTATCATAAACTTTAAAATGAAATTTAAATTTAAACATATTTGTATAGGTAAAATTAATATCAGTTAGATACTTTAAAATATAATAGATACTATTTGTATGAGCAAATGGAGTAGCACTAATTCCCCATTTGAATTGAATTTTTGTTTCACAAAGTTTTTTATAAAGAGACAAATTTTTTGTTAGTGAATAAAGTTCATGAATTTCATCAACAATTAATCTACCTATTCCATCTAATAACTTTTCGTTAAAAACACTGTAAGAACATATTTTAATAAAATCACAAGGATTAATAAAATGTTTGGAAATTTCACTATTCCAATGAGTAACTAAATGATCAGGAACAAGAATTAATGTATTTAGCATAGGTGTACTTAAGGCCAAACATAATAGTTGTAAAGTTTTACCAATTCCTACATCATCCATAATAATTCCACCTTTAACTTTAACTAACTCGATGCTAGTTTCAAAAGTATTTTTAGTATAATTAAAAATGCGACCGTCAGGAAAAAAGAAAATCTTATTATCAGTAATTAAATCAGGTTGAATATTATTTTCTAAATTAGTCATCCAATTTATATTATCTATTTGATAATCAAAAAGTTTTGTTGCAATATTAGTTAGAAAATTATGCTGAGTTAAATTATAAAACCTAGGTTCAGTCAATTTTTCAATAAACTGACTTAAATATAGTTCAAATGATTTTTCTTCACCAACTAAATCATTGGTTATCTTAATATGTCTATCAAATAAAGTTAGTAGTGCTTTAGAAGATGAATTAAAAACTAAATTTGGCGTAACAAGTTCTGAATTTAAAACTTCCATAAATAGAATTTTAATTGTATAGTCGTCTTTTTGATAATTTGCATAATAAATATTAATAAAATCAACATCTATAGATGGACAATATGCTCTTGAATAAAAATAATCATAAACTTCTTGACCTTTTAAGCTTGTTTTTGATAATTCTTTTAAATTAATTTGAGACTTAATTTTATAATATGAACTATCAATAGGATCAATAGTTAAATTATAAAATAAAAATATTGAATTATTTACAGTATCAACAAAATCTGACATTTTTTATTTTAATAAATTAATTTCTTATAAATTTAATTTATTAAAACAAATTAAAATCAATTTTTTATTTATCATCATCATCATTCTTAGTTATTGCTTGTATTTTTGCAATAATTTCAACTAATCTTACAAATACATTTATAAAATCTAAATAAAGATCAACGGAACAACCCAAATGATCAGGAATTCCTTCATTATATCTTTCAATTGCTTTATAAGTGTCATATGCAATTAATCCTGTAAATAATGGAATTCCTCCATATAAACTTATTAAATGTGCTGCACTTCCAAACATATTTTGTCCTAATAATAAATTTGAACCCAATCCTAATAAACTAACTCCAACTAGTCCACTTAAACCAGAATATAAAGTTGACTCCCAAGTTTTTATTTCCCCTTGTTTTTTTGTTAGTCCATAGTAAGCAGCTCCTCCAAAAACACTTGTTGAACCAATAAATGCAGGTATTATCGCATCTGGAAAAGCAACAAACATTGGAATCATTAAAATTCCCATCCCACTTACTAATGAACCATAAGATAATACTCTTGAAACAGGATTTGTTGTATAAAAATAAGAAGGTTTACTATTAGTTTGTTTAGAAGTATGGTATTCAGGTTTTATAAAAGCAATCCCTGTAATTCCAATTAAACTCATACCAAAACCTGTACCAATAAACATTCCAAATGAATTAAATACTGATGATATAAAATCAACTTTTGCCCCTAATATACTTATTCCTATTGAACCTGATACTGCACCACCTGTCCATAAATAAGTTTTTTTAATAAATTGATTTAATCCAAAATTTGAATTAATTAATTGATTAGATGAAAAACTTTTTTTAATAATAGAATTATATTTAGGTTTAGTCAATAAATTAAATTTAGTTAACATTATATATTATTATATAATTTATTTTTAAGTAATTTTATTTACACATATTGTCTCTAATAGCTTGAAGGAATTCTTTCCAGTTCTCAACATAAAATCCTCTTGAAAAATATTTTTGTATTCTTCCAATTGTTTTAATAGCTCTGTACTCTGAATAAGAATCTGTATCAGATCCACACATTTTATTAATATAAGATGGTTGGATAGTAAGAACAGAATAGTTAGGCTTTTCAACATAGTTAACAAATGTTTTAGTAGCAAAATTATATCCAATAGCACACAAATCAAAGTCAAAATTATATTTAATAAACTCGGCAGGATCTGTATCCACAACAATTAACTGATATCTTTTTTTACATATTTTTTCATTACCATAATAATCAAATAACTTAACCTTAGATATAACTTCACATACTTCAATAATATTTTTCATATTATATTGACTTTTAGCAAGTTCAATATTACTAAAAATTTGAATATCTTTAGATTTTGCTAATTTAGATAAATTGTTTGCATTAATATACAAATCAATATCATTTGGTTTATAATTTTTATTAATAATACATCTTAAAACACTTGAACCAGCAGCAACTATACCACATGAAGAAAATATTTGTTGCTCTTCATTTGAAAACATTTTAAAGTATCTAGAAGGATCTAAAGTTAACTTGTTAATAGATGGAGTGGAATTAGTCTTGGATTCGAATAATTTGGGCATCCCATCGTTTAGTAAAAAATTAATAATTTGTTTATCTAGAATACCAATACAGTTTTTTAAAATATTTTTAAGAATAGGTAATGATTTAACTTGAGATTTTAAATATTCATCAATACTAATTTTAATATGTGCATTTCTGCTTTGTTTGTACCAAAAATATTTATTATTTGAATAAGATGTAAACTCTTTTAAATCTGCAATATTATCTGAGCTATGCAACATACAACTAATAAATCTAGTATTAAGTGGAGATGCTTGACAAATAAATTTGTTAACAACTGGATTATCAATTCGCACTCTAGGTAACACATAAATACAAGGGGCTTTTAACTTTTCATATGTATTTGCAGTATGTTTACAACTATCAGTATGTGTTTCTTTATACATTGGTATATCATGAGGAACAATAATTGGTGTTAGATAATTACCATGTGTTTCAAATTGATGTAAATTTTCTAATTCACAAAAATATAAACCTCCGCCAGAACAACATCCAGAAGGATTAAATGGATTGGTATCAATATTTAGTCCTAGTTTATATTCAAAACCTCTAGACTTAAAATCGTATTTTGTTAACTTGTAATATATTTTAAAATTATTTTTAATTAAATTACTGTGTATAGAATGAGTTTGGCAAGTCTCCAAATACTTGGGGTCTGTTAAATAGTCTGAAAATATTTTCTCTTCTAACTCGGGATAAGCAGAAGGATTTGAATAAAATGCTAATACATCCTCAAGAGGGAGTGAAGAAAAAATATGATTTGATTTGTTAATGCAGTCCATGAAATATAAATTAGTAGAGTTATTTGAGTTCTAATTGCAAAATAAAATAAAATCAATTTTTTGTGAGTGTAAACAAGCAAATTTAAACATTTAATATTGTGTTATTATTTAGTAATAATGCAGATATTTTAGCATTTGTATCATTAATAAAATCATTTTTAAATTTTTCTAAAAATAACTTTACATTATCAGTGTTTTCTTTAAAGTTATTTTCATCTTGCATTTCAGATTCATATTTATATGAATCACATTTAAAATCTGGATCATCTTTACATAATAAATTTAGTATATCAACATCAGATTTAATTAATAAATCCCAAGATCCTAAGTATTTATTTGTATATTTTTCAATATAATTTTTATTAAATTGATAAAACTTATCTGTGTCTATTTAATTTAAAAGTTCTGTTGTTTTGAACTCATCTTGTATATATTTTATCACACTTTTAAGTTTTGCTTTAGTGCTTCTAAACAAAGTTCTAAATTTTGTTTTCTAATATATTTTATTGCAAGAGGATAAAATTTAATAGCTTCTAAACATAGTTCAGGTGTTTTATATTCATCTTTTACATAAACAATTGCAAATTTGTAGGTTTTAACAGCTTGTAAACACATCTCATAAGTTTGCTTGTTAAAAGGAACATATCTTATCATTGCACTGTTTGTGTTTACAGCTTGTAAACACATTTCATAAGTTTTTTTTTCATTAGGCACAAACTTGAATGCTTCAATATTAGATTTAATAGCCATTGTTATTATTTCTGGAGTTTTATAAATTTCTGCAATGTACTTTAATGCACAATAATGTCTTTTAACAGCAGTAAAACATAATTCTATAAATTGTTTTGATTCTTTAATATGTTTTAGAACATTGGGATGTTTCTTTACAGCTTTAAGACAATATTCACGATCTGACCAAAATTCAAAATCTTCAATAGGAATACGGGGCCCTAAAAATAGTTTATCAGCTTTAAGTCTTGTTTCTTCAACATAAACTTGTGCATCTGGTAAAATTGTAACTTCTCGAATCCAATGTTTATTACAAGTCCATAATGGAAGATTTTCCAAGTCAGTAAAATATAGCCCTCCTGGTTTTGGCGATGGATTAAATGGCACAGTATCAACAACTAAACCATCTGTATATGCTATACAATTTTTCATTTTTTGGCCATTATTAGGAGAATCAAAAATTACTGTATGAATTTCTTTTTCATATGTTAACTTGTAAAATTTTTTCCTGGGGTTTAACTTGATAAATTCCTCACCAGATAAATGCGACATAATTATACAAATAAATTAATATAAATAGCTAATACAAATAAAATGCAATTATTTTTTATCTAAGTAATTCATATAGTCAAATGAAAAAAATTAATCTTGCAGATATTAATTATACAACTGATTTACAAACTAGTTTAGCAGAATTCTACAAAACTTATGGTTCGCAGTTCATCATATACGATGAATCCACAAATATATCCATACCCCTTGAATTAACAGAATCTAGTCTCCCAACTTTTAAAATGAAATTTTATACTCTAATTTATGATGTTGAAGGGCGAGACTTTGAACTATATCCTTTAAAGATAAATTTTATTGATATGTATAAAATTAAATTAAATGACACAGTATATATTTCAAATATTCATAAAACAAATGAATTAACAGGATCGCAAATTGTAAAATTTGCGTTAGAATTGTTAAAAAGGCTTGGAACTAAAAAAGTATATATATATGATGGAACTACTGTAAAATGTTCATCAAATTCTATGGATTATGATTTATCGTTTTTAAAGTTATTAGAAAAAGGAAAAACATTTTATATGAATTTTGGATTTGATTTTGATAATGTTGGTCAACATTATTCAAAAGGCTTTACTAGTCCAGCTCAATACAAACAACATGTTAAAAAAACTATTGCTGTATGCAAAAAAATTAAAGTAAAACAAATTGTAAGTGAATATAAAAAAATTCTACACATGTGCTATTTAGTTATTAAATCAGGCGATTATGAAAATTTTAAAGTTAGATGTAGAGAAGGTTATACTAGTTTATTAAAGTATAAGAAAAGAAACACATGGATATGCAAAAAAAATATAACAGATTTAGTTTATGAAGCAAAAGAGATGTTAGATGTACTTGGAAAAGCTCAAAACAAATATTTATATGATTTTATGATCCAGTTATTTTCAAGTTCAGAATGTTCAGATTATGATGTAATAATAAAGAATATGTTAGATAACCAAATGTATTTAATAGAATATAATGGAACAAAAATATCAAGAGAATATTTTGAATCATTTTTTATGTTAAGATTTTTAAGATATAATATTTACACTTATAAATTTGATTAACAATTTTAGAGCTGGATATTAAATGAATGCTGTTAAAAAATTATCAAATATTATTTATTATATTTATTAACTAAATTAAATTGTTATAATTTTTTATTGTATCATCACAATATAATTTAGTTAATGATTTTGGAAGATTATCTAAAATAGTTATTTGATTATCATAACAACATAATTCAATTAATGAATTTGGAAGATTATCTAAACTAGTTATTTCATTATTAGTGCAATATAATTTTTTTAATGATTTTGGAAGATTATCTAAAGCTGTTAGGTTATTATAACTACAATATAATTTAATTAATGAATTTGGAAGATTATCTAAACTTGTTATTTCATTCATACAACAATCTAATTTAATTAATGAATTTGGAAGATTATCTAAACTTGTTATTTCATTACCAAAACAATTTAATTTAATTAATGAATTAGGAAGATTATCTAAACTTGTTATTTTATTATTATTACAAATTAATTCAATTAATGAATTAGGAAGATTATTTAAACCTGTTATTTTATTATATTCACATCCTAATTTAATTAATGATTTTGGAATGTTATCTAAAGTTATTAAGTTATTATAACTACAATATAATTCAATTAATGATTTTGGAAGATTATTTAAACTTGTTATATTATTATTACAACAATCTAATTTTGTTAATTTAGTAAATCTACTAAAATCTAATATTCCTTCAATATTTTTACTATTAATCTTAATTTCTGTAACATCATCAAAAAAATGGTTTAATATATCCATAAAATGTTTATTTATTAATTTAATAATTTAATAAATTATTAATTTGATAAAATATCAATTTTTATTTATTGTTTATTCTAATATATCAATCTACCAAACAAAATTTAACTAAACTATAACAACAAATTTCTAGCTAAGTGGAAGAGCAGAAGAATAAGGTTTTGGTATCGAATCTAAAATTTTTTTTGCCTGGGTTATAATTAAATCAGGAGAGTCAAGTTCAAATAATAGTTTTAAGTTATGTAAATTAACAAATTTGTTTGTATCTAATAAATTTTTGTACTCTAATAAAAATATTGGGTAAACGTTTTGTTGATCTAGTCCTATAATTTTATTAACAAACCCACCTATTAATTCATTGGACCATTTGCTGATTGATTTGTTTGAAACTTTTTTCTCAAACAGTTCTAAAGCAATTTCACTTGTTAGTTCCACGCGTCTAATTTCATCTAAATTATCCCAAAGTTCGGTAAAACTTGGAATATCAATATGGGGTTGTGTTTGTGCCACCATATCCAAGTCAAAATCATTATAATAATAATCCTCATAACAATAAACTTGTGAATCTGAACAAAATATATCTAGCAAAGCTTGGACAGAAAAGCTATATTTGGATAAATATCGTATTGGTCTGAAATGTCCTGAACATATATTCACAAGTTTATAAAACTCTTCTTCCGAGCTAATAAAGGGTTTGGTTTCCATTTAATTGGAATAAAATAAGTCAATAAATTAATCAATTTAATTAATTTGGCAATTTTTTATCAAAAAATTGATTTATTTATTGACTAATTAAATTGATTAAATATCTTACAAACAAATTCATGTCAGAACCAATTGATAATTTAACAAGACAAGAATATCTTGAGGAAAAATTTGGTTTAAGCAAATTTTCACAAGAGGATAAACTAAAACTTGGATCAATTGATGAAAATTTATTAGATACAATCCAATCACACAGAGGCTTTGAAACTTTTAATCCCAAGTTTTTACCAAGTTCAGATCCAAATGCTGTTAATATAAGTTCTTACTATTTGTATACAGGACGTGGTCCTTAATAGAAAATGTTAACATTTTCTATTAAGCAGCATAAAGGTCCATCTCAAGGAACTTTGCATATTGGTCATTTGCTTGGACTTGAATTAATATTGTCTTTGTCTAAACTATTTGGATCAAAAATATTTTTTATGATTGCAGATGATGAAAAAATGTTGAGAGATTTAATTGATACTGAAACAATGGAATCAAATGTTACAAATACTTTGAAACAGCTAAATGCAATAGGATTTGACTCATCAAATACTGTATTTCATATTAATTCAAAGGATATTTCTCCAACAGAATATCAGATGATGTTAAAACTTATGAGTTTGGTTACAGTTGAACAACTAACAAATATTTTTGGAAAAAAAGACAATATTGGAGAATATTTTTATGTGTTTTACCAATTGGTTCCTTAACAGAAAATGCTAACATTTTCTGTTAAGCAGCGTAAAGGTCCCTTGCTTTTTAAACAAAAATTTACAATGTGTGGTAGTTGCTGGTGTAGATCAAGATCCATTTTTTAGATTGGGAAGATTTTTAGCAAGAAAAATTGGTTACAAACCACCAATAGTTTTATACACAAAAAATGTTCCTGGATTAGATGGAAGTGAAAAAATGTCAACATCAAATCCAATGTCAAATCCTATATTTTTATCTGATTCAGTTGATACAATAAAACAAAAAATATTTTCAATTAAAAAAGTTGGTGCTGGAACGCTAGATGAACTTTTTGAAAAGGGTGCAGATTTAAATTCTGACACTTTAATTGATTTGGCAAGACTATTTGAAAAGGATAGAGAGATTTTACAAATTATAGAACAAGGGTATTCTATTGGATTTAATGATTTGTTTGATCTTAAGTTAAACAAAATTAAAAACATATCTATTACAGACAAAGGTTTTGTGACTAGAAATGGCAAAACAATGATAACTACTTTTGGTATTAGAAATTATTTACTTGAATTAATAGTAAAAACTTGTTATAAATTTATTTAAAGAAACACTTGTATATTAATTTAACATATGAATCTAACTTTAAATGTTTATGAAAGTTTAAAATTAATACAGATTAATTTTGAGATAGAAAATAAAAAATGGATTGGTAAATTTGGTTTAGAAACTATTCCTTCAAATATGGACTTGAACAAATTTGGAAAGTTTTTTACTAAATGTTTTAATAAAGAACCGGGATACTTGTATACCTATGAAATTGTTGGTAAAAGTGATTTGACTAATCCAAGCGAACAATTAATGATGCAAAAATCACAACCAGATAAGCCTTGGGTTTGCACTTTGTCTATGGAACTAAATGCAAATATGGAATTTTTTAGTTTATCACATAAGCTAACATTCAATGAATTTGCTGCTGATGAGGTTTTTGGTATTGATTTTGTGAAAAATGCAATTCAATCAATTGAGACAAAACTTGATAAAACGATCACATTGATTAACCTAAAGAGCTTCAAGCTGATTAATTTAAAATCTGATACTGAACTTTTCACATGTTTGCCAAAACATAAGACTGAATTTGAACTATCAGAACAGATTGAGCTAGGTAAGTCAAAACGTTTAATTGGATTTGGAGCTTCAAGTACTAAATTAGATTTATCAGCATATCCTTACGAGTATATAAGATGGGAAGAATTAGCAAATTTTTACAACTTAGAAGAACTAGTAATCAATGGTCAAACTAGTTATAAGTCTTGGTCTTGTGGTTTAAATGAAGTCACAGATACTATTGCTTGGCCTGACACTGTAATTAATATAGAAACTATTAATCCAAATGTCAAGTACTTAACAATTAATAATATTTATCGAGTTGAAGGCGAGTTAGGATGTTTAGACTGGGTTCCAGAGTTAGAAGAACTTAGTTTGATTGGGTGTAAAGGTGATATTGATATTTTAAGTTCAATTAAGACATGTGATAAACTAAAAAAAATTAAGTTAATTAATTGTATTCCATCAATTGATGGGCTTGCAACTAAATCTACTACTTTAGGACTAACTCCAATTAGATTAGCAAGTTATGATCTTAGACAAGATATACAATGCAGTACAACATTTGTTTCACCATTTTTAAATTCATCATATGCAATTGAAAAAGAACAAAAAAAATTACAATATGCTAACTTAGCTGAAAAAATAGTTGAAAAATATATTAATAATTATGATTATGATAATGATTATGAATCACGTTATGAATATAATCCACGTTATAAAGACAATAAATCAAAAGAATATTTTACTAAACTTAAAAAATGGTGTGATGAAAAGAAAATTGAATTGATTGTTTCAGATTATGTAGATGACAAAAAAGTGGAAAAGGAAAATTTCCCATATTTTTCTAAAGTTAAAGGTGAAAAACCAGTAGACATTCAAATAGATTATGAACGAGCTGTAAATTCACTTATGACACAAATGGATCCTTCTGGTATTGCTTCTTATCCAAATGTATTTGAAAAAGATAGAAAATTTAATATTGATCAAGTTGAAGGGTCAAATTCAAATGCATTGTATGCACAATTTTAAATAAAATAAATTATATTTAAGTATTTAATTATAATCTAGTTTAACCTTACTTTCTAACCAAGTTATAGCTTATAACTAAGTCCCAATTTAAGTAATCTAATTTGTTCATATTCCAACCATATGATTCCAAAAGTTTAAAAAGTACTTGGGCATTTTCATCATAATATTCAGTTCCATCATTTTCAGGTCTTAGAAAAGTAGGAGGAAATTGACAGAAAATTGCAATGTCAACTAAATCTTCTAGTGAAGCAATTAATCCATACCTATTTTCTAGAACACGATCTCTATCAGAGTTATGTTTTGTGATAATATTTTGTTTAACTCGTGGATTTAGTGAGTCCAAAAAATCCCATGAATATTTATATTCACTAAATGTATAATCATCAACTAAAAAGCTATATTCAATAATCTCTGTTACTAACACTGGATCTAACTGAAACAAAGTCCAATAATCTGCAAAGTTTAAATAGTAATCATATTTAACCTTTTCTGGATGGGCTTTAGAGTAGACTTCTCTATAATACTTTTCTTCGTGGAATTTTTCTATAGATTTTAAACTTGAAACAATTAAATTATCATCATTATCATCATCATCATCATCATCATTATCATTATCATTATCATCATCATTATCATAATCATAATCATCATCATCATCATCATCATCATTATCATCATCATCATCATCATTATCATCATCTACAACTTCTACAACTCCTACAACTTCAATAAAATTATGTTTTAAACAGTTTTGAAAATTAAAAACTGATAATTTTTCATCTGAATTTAGTTTAATAATTGTAGTTAATTTTTCATCAAGATTACAATAACGTTTATTCTCACTACCAACTACTAAATTATTTGTTTTAATATAGTTATAAACTTCTCTTGTAACTTGATGGCTTGACATTACAGTACCTAAAGGTTTATCTAAAAATGCTAAAAGTTCAGGACTTAGCTTGTATTGTTTTAGTACTTTATTATTTGTTGAACTATTTTTATCTTTAGTATTTGTTGAACTATTTTTATCTTTAGTATTTGTTGAACTATTTTTATCTTTTTTACTATTCCAGTAATAAGTATTCTTAAAAATACTGTCTGAAAAGTTTTCTTTAGTTAAATTTTGAATTAACTGATAAATATAATTTCTAGCAAATGTAATATCTGAACATAATTTTTCTTTCAATATTTTTGTCAAACTAATATATTCAATTGCACCATGAATTCCAAATTTGTCTAAACTTTTTAAGTAGGTAATTTTAGATTCAAATGTTGTTAAATCTTTATTTTTTTTAAATCTAGCAGATGAATAGGAATCAAGTAATTTTTCATCTGTTAATAAAAACATAATTAACTCATTTTTACTTATTATAGATGAGGAAGTGACAGATTTAATTATAACATCTGTAATTGCATCTTGACTCAGTGATTTAAAAAGTTTTATTTTCTCTTCAACCATTGCTAAATAATAATCGGAGTTTGTTTCAAATTCTTTAGCCTGATCAAAAGGAAGAACAATAGGTATATGCAAATCTTGAATTAATCGATTTGGTAAGAGTGTGTTAATTTTATCTACATACTCTGTTTGTATTAAACTTGTTTGAATTTGATTTCTAACAAATTCTCTTGACAAGCTATCTAAACTAATTGATTGTTTTTTAGAACTTCCAAAAAATCCATGTGTTCCAAATTGTTTAATTAGTACTAAAACTGTAAGTAGTTGTTCAAACTTAATTTGATCTGCATCTGTTACAGGATCAAGAGGTTTAAGTGGTTCTTGATTAAAAAGTTTAGAACTTGATTCTGATGATTGTTTACTTCCCATTATTTAATTAAATATATTTGTTAAATAAAGTAAAATAAAGTAAATTCAATTTTTTTATACAAGTTTAATTGAAACACCTGCGTGGTTCGCTGATACATATCCTCTTAAAACTCCTCGAATAATATAAGTTTGACCAACTTCAAAATTATATGAGATAGTATCTTTAACTTTAATTATCATAGAGTTTGGATTAATTCCCTCAAGTATTTTTTTATAATATTTATCTAATTCTTTAGTTAAATTTTCTTTAGTAAATCCAGTTCCATTTTTTACAATACATGATGTTTTTACTTGTTTACAAGCAACAGAATTAATTAAATTATTAGAGTTAGTAGCAAATTGATTTATTAAATTTATAGTTTCTGGATTATCAATTAATATAATCAAATGATTACCAGCCCCAAAATCATATTTATTAAGTGACAAAATCTTAGCTCTTAACACTATTTTTTGTTCATCAAAAATATCTACAGATTGAGTTAACTTGCAACTTAATGATTTAATACGTGGTTCTAATTTAGGATTAATGCAATAAGTGTCAAATGAACCATTTAAAATTAGTTCTTGATTTGATTTAACACCAAATAAATTATCCAAATCAAAATCTAAATTTGCTATATCAGTTGTTAAATTAGATGTTGAAGTATAGTATTCTTTGGCTAATATATTTTTAGATATAACATAATAATCATTTGCTCCAAAATCAATAGGTCCAAATGAACTAATATCAAAATTATTAGACTTAGCTTTTACAAATCTATAAGGTTTAATTTTTTTAGAATTCATAGATGTGGTTGCTTCTTTTGATTCATTTGATCTAACTGCACAATCCATTGAATAACATATATAACTATTAGATTTCTCATCATATTTAATTATTGACTTCAAATAGTCAAAATCAAAATGTGTGATTACATCAAGGGGTGTAGTACTGGAATTACCCCAGCAAATTAACTGAATAATTCTTGGAATTCCCTTAATAAAAACATATCCTACTGATCCACATATTTTAAAAATAATATTGGAAAATCCAAACACTTCACTAAGATTTGATATAATCTTATCAACCATTACCTTCTTTTCTTCAGGAGTTCCAATAATAAATAGATCAATATCAACCAACTCGTTTGAATTAGTTTCAGCCCATCCCAAATGATATGCTGAACTACCAGACCAAACAACATTAGGTGAGTTAATCTCGAGTACTCTGTGTGTGTGTGTAATATGTGTGTATGCGTCAATTGTTTCTGGACTAATATATTTTTTGTATTCTAAATTTATTTGATTAGTAGAACTTAGTTTTCCAATTTGAAATAAAAATTTTTGTTTAAGATTTTTAATATGCTCAACTTTTTTATTAGAAATAAGTTCTTCTACTCTTGACAAGTACTTTATATTTGTTTTATAACTTAATTTATTAATAAAAATGCAACAACTCATAAAAACTAAATGATCTGCATTTTCTTCAATTTGTTTATCATTCATAGTAATAATTGATTGTATTTGTTCATTTAATTTATTAACTAAAATATTATCTTTTACACATCTTTGTAAAGTATTTAATACTTGTTCTAAATTATCAATTGATTCAAGATTAAAATTACTGTTAAAAAAGATTTCTTGTGGAATACACTGCTCATCTGAACTAGGATATGTTTCATAACCTTCAAATAACTTTAACCTACTATTAAAATCAGATGATCTGAATAGTTTGGTTAAAAACTCTAAATCTTGAGAAAATTTTACAATTGGATCCATGAGTTTGACTATAAAAATATAAATAGAATAAATTATCAATTAATAAATAATTCAATTTTTTCTATTTAATATATTATATGAGTATTTTAGCTATTGTCCAAAGCATTTTTCCAAATGTAGATTACAAAAATAATTTCTATGAAACCCCATGTGTAAAACTTCATATTAGTAATGAATTTATGATTATATCAAATATTAATAAATGTGATGAAAATACAGGAAAGCAAACAATAGAAAAAGTGATAAATTTAGGTAGATTACTTAAAGAAAAAATTGGAATCAAAGAAATTAAATTAATGGATACAAGTGTAATACATTTGGATGGTGACTGTGGAATTAATATGTCAATATATTTTATTTTATCAACAGGTCAATCTTGGTATAATCGTGCAGGTTTTATTTCATTAGAACATAAGAAAGAAATTAAACACAATACAAAAGTTAGATCTTGGAGTGTGTTTGAATATGTAAAAAATGCATTAATTCAAAAAAATTTAGCTAAGCTTGAATCAATAGAAAATTTAACAAATAAAGCTAGAATTAATGCTAGAAAAGATATTTTTATTAAGTCCAGTGATTCTGCTACAAAATTTACTGAAACATTTTTTTCTGAATTTAAAGAATTTAATTTAAAGATGTCAATTGGATATATTTTTTGAATAGTAAAAGAACGTACTCTGATTATTAATTGTATTGATAGCAAATTAAAACTTCTCATTAGTTTAATTGATATGGGTTTTTATTTATTTAATTATGAAAATGATCTTGTACTAGTTTTATAAATTAATCTATTTATTTTTAGACTTATTTTTGTTCTTAGCACCGACTGGTTTGCGTTCTTTTCTGAAAGCATACTCGTTATTTGATGCAAGTTCATGTTTCATCATTTCTGCTCTTAGTAACTCTTCTTCTTTTGATTCTAGTTTAGACTCTAATTTATATTGTTCTTCTTTTTCCTGTCTTTTAATTTGTCTTTCTAATCTAATTTTTTCTTTTTCATCTAATTCTAAATTTAAGTTTTTGCTTGAACTTGTTGGTGGAATAGGATCAAGCTTTGTCATATTCTCAATTTGTTCTTCTTGTTCAACTAATCTTAAAATTTGGTCTTCCAAATCATCTCGTTCTGCAGAGTCTTCTGATAATTTAGATAGTTTGTCCATTAACTCTTTAATTAACTTTTTGGTGCTCATTTTATATTTATATTTATATTTAGTAAATTCAAACTAATAAATTAGGCAATTTTTTTATAGTAAAGTAAAATACCTAAAGCTTGAACAGTTACTTCATTTGTAACTTTATAATGTTTTAGGTCATCATAATCTAAAACATTATATGATTTTCTATCTAAATTTATCACATTTAAAGCTAAGTTAATTGTCTCTTCCTTTATATCAAAATTTGGATTTGATTTTGGAGAAATAAGTTTTTTAGTTGAAGAATTTGTGTTAATTCTAGGAAGCATTAAAACTTAATTTAGTAAATAATTTAAATTAAATAAATTTGCAATTTTTTTTTAGTAAGATGAAAAATTCCAAATTATTATAAAAAATAATATCATTAGTATAATATATGGGAGAGTATAAAATATACTATTTTGGAAAACTAAAAATAGATTCTAATTCTAATCAATTTGAACAAAATTCTTGGTCTTTAGATTCATTTGAAAAATGCATGGATCAGTTAGATCCTTCTATACCCACACTTATATATTTAGAAGATCTTGAAATTAATGATTGTGTTATAATTAGAAAACTTTTTTTAAGACTACAAGAAGAAGGAAAAATATATTCAAATTTAACAATTTATAATAAAACAATTTCTGCACATAAAACAATTTTTCAGTTACCTATCTTTAAAAAAGTACTAAATATTTTTCCTTTTAATAAAATTATTACTATTTGTGATAATAATGTTGAACAAGCTGTTCGTTATATAAATAAAAGTATTAGTGTGGTTTTTGATCCTTCAAAACCACAAGATTCATGTTATAGTTTTATTGAAACTAAAGATCAAAAAGGTGGAAATAAAACTACATCTGAATTTGAACAAATATATATTTTTAGAATTATGGAAACAAATAATTCAGTCGAGTTAGAATCCACATGGTGGTTTAAATATTATTTTTCAATCCCACCATGTGCATATGGAAGACTTTCACAAAGTTCAGGAACATGTTGGTTAAATACAGTATTAAATATAATGTTTTTGACAGAACCAATTCGACAAATGTTGTTATTCCAATATAAAACTTTAGATAAAGAGCTTATTAAACAAGTTGAAGAAATTACAGAGTTTACACATATAGCTGCAAAAAATTTCCCACTTAAAGTAGTTTTATGGTCAATGGTTAGACTATTACTAATACAAAAGAAAAAAGCATTAACTTTAGATGGTAATTTTATTGGAATAATTGCATCCAAAGTAATTAGTTTGCATGAATTTGGAAATGAAAACTATTGGATAGAAAATGGATTTAGTATAGATTTTGGAAATAGTTATTATGAGTTAAGAGGTATGGCAGTAGTGCTAGAACAAATGTTTGAATCAGATGATTATTTTATTTTATTTAACTTTTGGACAAAAAATTTTAACATAAGAGAAAAAATTAACAAAATAGAAGAAAACTATAATAATTTAAAAAAAACATTTGATGATACAACTAGAGAACAATTTATTGAAATTGAAAATAAACTAATGGAAATAATTAAATTAGATGATAAAACATTATCATTAGTTAGAAAAATTGCAGATAATAATAAATTAATTACACTTAAATGGTCTGAATTATTATTAAAATCTGAATCTATTAATTCATTAAATTTACCAAAAATATTAATTGTTCCAACATTTAATATATCAATAAAAAATATACCTGAAATTATTTTTGTTGAAGACACAGAATATAAACTTAATGCAATGTCAATTGGATTTAAATTACCCGAATTTAATACAGCACACGTTGTTTCTGGTCTTATTTGTGGATCAAACTATTATATATATGATTCAAATGGTATATTAACATATGATTCTTGGAATAAAAATGTATATAATAACTATATTGATGCATTAAATGAATTTTATAATGTTAATGGATTTGCTTATGAATATGTACAAAGTTTTTTTCTGTATGTTAAAACCTAAACTTTAAATTTATCTTGTACAAATTGTATTGCTAAACCATTTTGTTTAACTGCTTCTAAACATATTCCTTCTGTCTGTTCTTGCACATATTCTAATGCTAAACTATTTTGTTTAACTGCTTCTAAACATATTTCTTTAGTTTTAAATTTATCTTGTACATACTCTAATGCATAACTGTTTTGTTTAACTGCTTCTAAACATATTTCTTTAGTTTTAAATTTATCTTGTACATACTCTAATGCATAACCGTTTTGTTTAACTGCTTCTAAACATATTTCTTCTGTTTGTTTTTGCACATACTGTAATACATAAGCACATTGTTTAACTGCTGCTAAACATATTTCTTCTGTTTGTTCTTGTACATACTTTAATACATAACCATCATGTTTAACTGCTGCTAAACATATTTCTTTAGTTTTAAATTTATCTTGTACATACTCTAATGCATAACCGTTTTGTTTAACTGCTTCTAAACATATTTCTTCTGTTTGTTCTTGTACATACTTTAATACATAACCATCATGTTTAACTGCTGCTAAACATATTTCTTTAGTTTGGTTTTGCACATACTGTAATGCATAACCATAATTTTTAACAGCTTCTAAACATATTTCTTCTGTCTGGATTTGTACATACTGTAATGCTAAACCATATTTTTTAACAGCTGTTAAACATATTTCTTCTGTTTGAACTTGAACATACTGCAATGCATAACAATTTTGTTTAACAGCTGCTAAACATATTTCTTCTGTTTTAAACTCATCTTGCACATACTGCAATGCATAACAATTTAATTTAATTGCTTCTAAACATATTTCTTTTGTCTGATTTTGCACATACTTTAATGCATCACAATTTAATTTAACTGCGTTTAATGTAAAATTATAGTCTGACCAACATGCTAAATTTTTAATAGGAATACGTAAACCTAAAATTATTTTATCCGTTTTATATTTATCATCTTCAATATAAACTTGCGCATCTAATGGTATGGAAACTTCTCTTGCCCAGTACATTTCTGTATTATTATATTTAATCCATAATGGAATTTTATTTAGCTCTGTAAAATATAATCCACCAGCTGAACAAGTTGATGTTGGATTAAAAGGTACTGTATCTATATTTAAACCATCAGAAAAAATAAATCCATTATGAATTTCTTGCTCATTTGTTAACTTATAAAATTTTGTTTCTGGATAAAGAGATACAAAAGCTGCACCTGAATAAATTTGTGACATAATATTACAAAATATAACGCAATAAAATAAATCAATTCTAATTTAATTCAATTTTTCTAACTAATTATACAATTTGATCTAGTCAGTTACACAGCTTAATAAAAAATACTAGCATTTTTTATTAAGGTCCTAGTAATATTAAAACTATAAAATTTAATGTTTTTTGTTTCTTTGTTTCTTACTAAATTTCTTTTTTATTAGTTTTTTTACTTAATTTTTTACTACCTTTTTTACTTGATTTTTTACTACTTTTTTTACTAAATTTCTTACTACCTTTTCTTATCGATCTCTTTTTTCTACCACCAAATAAAATAGATGAGATTAAAGCATTAACAGCTAAAGCTCTGGCAGATGTTTTATTTTTGATAGTTTCATCAACCTTATTTAATTCTGCATTAGTTAAACCTTGATGTTTGGAAAATTCCTTTGGTAAATCTGGAATAAAAGATGGGTCAAAACCAAAAGATCCTTCTTCAGTAAATTTTGTAGGAACTTTTCCTGTAACTGTACCATCAAAAATTTTAGGCATTCCTTTAATCAATGCTCCTACATATGTTACCATTTTTGCCTTAGAACCACCATCTCTTTCTATTATACCTTTATTTCCAACAGCTTTAAAATAAAATTTAATAAGAGCTCCAGGAAATTCAGCTTTTGCATTACTTAATGTGTCAATAATAAAACTTGTATCTTCACAAAATAAAACAAAATCATCTAAACTACTAACACTAACATTAATTTCCTTAAATTTTTCTTTTATTAATTTAAAATCTGAATTAGAAGAATTTTTTAGTAATTCTACTGCTACATTTAATTTTTCTTTAATTACATCCTTACCATCTAAACTTTGAATTTCTGGTAAATCAATATCATGATTAATTAAATTAAATCTAGATCCAAAAATTGCAGCAACTTCTTTAATTTTACCTGCATTTCCACTTACAAATACAATATTTTTTAAATTACTCATATAAAATAAATTAGAAAATATATATTAAAAGATTTTTAATTTAAAACCTATTCTTTAACTTTATTCATCTAAATTCAATGACGCACATATTGTTTCTAGCCTAAGTATTATATTTATGATTAAAATAATATTCTAACATTGTTTTTTAATATATGTTAAAGTCTAACCTCTAATTTGTATCCATTTAAGAGTTCTCAAACTATTAACCATATCTGTTTGTAATTCATTTACTAAAGAATTAAATTCTGCAGGATTTGTTATTTTGTAATTTTTTGGTGAATATATCATTTTGAAACAAAATGAATGCTGGCTTATTTTTTTATTATAAAATTTATCAATACATTTTATATCACCAATCCAGTCATCAGATAAATTTCTTATCTCTTCGTAAAATTGGTTTAATTTTGTCCAATTACCATTTTCGTCAATATCCTCATTATTTACAAAAAATGACACATCTTTTGCAATTGGTTCAAGTGGACTAAATGGAATAAATTTTGTTATTTGTCCAGACTTGAATTGTTCTAAAAATTTACTGTCATCCATCCAAAAATATCTTATATCAGGGATATCAAATAAAATCATTCCTAATCTTTCTAGTCCTAAACCCCATGCAATTCCTTTGCTAGACTTGTTGCAAGACTTTAAAATTTCAGGCTGAATTACTCCACAACCAAGTATTTCTAACCATTTGCCATTATAATTAACTTCAATCTCAAAAGATGGATTTGTAAATGGAAAATAATCTGGTTTAACACGATACTCACAACCTGGAAATAAACATTCACAAAGTCCTGACATTAAATCTACTAATTTTTTTTCTAAATCAATGTCTTCATTTGCATCAAATAATGCAGCACCTTCCATTTGATGAAAAATATTATAATGACAAGAATCTACTTCATCTCGACGATACACATCTCCACAAACTAAAAAATTGTTTACACCTAATCTAAATAATTGTGTTTGATGTGCTGTTGTATGAGTTCGTAACACATGTGTTTCATTTACATAATATGTGTCTGATTTAGATCTAGAAACATGAGTTTGTGGTATTAATAAATTATCAAAATTATCTTGAATTGTAACAACTTTATCCAAATCTTCATAGTATGTCAAATTGTCAATTTTTGAATTAAAGTATGCAACAATCTTTTTTTTTAAAATTTCCAGAGGATGATTGGGAATTTTATACAAATTTCTATTCATTTTATCCAAAACTGATTTTGGCACATTTGAAAATTCATTTAATAAATCCATGTTTTTACAATAAAATAACTTTTAAACCAAAAGATTTTTTTATCAATTTTTTTCTGTATGCCAGAACCTAAACTTTAAATTTATTTTGTACAATTTATTTTGTACAAATTGTATTGCTAAACTATTTTGTTTAACTGCTTCTAAACATATTTCTTTAGTTTTAAATTTATCTTGTACATACTCTAATGCATAACCATTTTGTTTAACTGCTTCTAAACATATTTCAGGTGTTTGTTCTTTTACATACCATAATACATAACCATATTTTTTAACAGCTTCTAAACATATTTCATTTGTTTGCTTTTTAACATACTTTAATGCTAAACCACAACATTTAACAGCTTCAAAACATATTTCAGGTGTTTGATCTTTAACATACTCTAATAATAAACCATATGATTTAACAGCGTCTAAACATATTTCAGGTGTTTGATCTTTCACATACTCTAATGCGTAAGAATTTTGTTTAACAGCTTCTAAACAAATTCCAGATGTTTGTTCTTTTACATACTTTAATGCATTACCATTTTGTTTAACTGCTTCTAAACATATTTCTGGAGTTTGATTTTTCACATACTCTAATGCATTACCATTTTGTTTAACTGCTTCTAAACATATTTCTGGAGTTTGATCTTTCACATACTTTAATGTGTAACCATTTTGTTTAACTGCTTCTAATGTAAAATTATTATCTGACCAACATGGCAAGTCTTCTATTAGAGATTTTGGACTTAAAATTAATTTATCAGCTTTAAATTTATTTTGTTCAATATAAACTTGAGCATCTGAAGAAATAGCTACCTCTCGTGCCCAATACATTTTATTATTATTATATTCAATCCATAATGGTAATTTATTTAACTCTGTAAAATATATCCCACCAGGTGAACAATTACCATTTATATTAAATGGTAATTTATCTATATTTAAACCATCAGAAAACAAAAAACCATTATGTTTTTCTTCTTCATTTGTTAACTTATAAAACTTTGTATTTGGATAAAGTTGTATAAACTCTAAACCTGTTAATAATTGATTCATATTATTTAAAATATAATTTTAGATTAATTTAATATATATTAAATTCAATTTTTTTATTTATATATTTATATAAATTATGTTTTTAATTAAAAATAATATCTATTCATCTTCATCTGAATCATTTTCAATTAAAATATAATTAATAATTTCTTGTCTACCAAAGGTACCTTCGGGACAATATGCACACTTTGAATCTTGACGATAATGTCTGGAAAAACAATCATAACAATATATATGATTACAATTTGTATTTACTTCTTCATCTTCATCCAAACATATTATGCATTTTTCTTTAACTAATTTTTTAATTGTATCTGTTGGCATAATTTTTTTAATAATTTTCCAACTAATAACTTGACCAGATTCAGAATCAACTTCATAAATATATTTTAATGGATCTAATTGTGTAAACATTTCACATATTTGGATATTGTTGTATCTAAAACCAGCAGCAAATCCTTGTTTTTTAGTATTATCGTCAGTTTGTGTTAAAAGCCATTGTGCCACTTCCAAACTGTTATTTTCACATGCTTCAATAAAACCTTTATTTATATTTTCTTGTGTATTTAAAGTTGATTTTACTTGCGTTAAAAGCCATTGTGCCACTTCCAAACTATTATTTCCACATGCTTCAATAAAACCTTTATTTATATTTTCTTGTGTATTTAAGGTTGTTTTTACTTGCATAATTATCCATTTGGTAACATTTAAATAATTTCTTTTACATGCAATTATAAATGCACAAAGTATTTGTTTTTCATTTAAATTTTTATAAGCAATTGCATTTATTATTTTTACTTCACCTCGCGAAAAATACACCATTAAATAAATTAAATAAATCAAAAACAGTTTAAATTAAATTCAATATTTTCTTATTGAAACATTTGAGTCTAAAGCTAAAGTACAAACCAATGGATCATTTTTATAATCATTTAAATAACAAATCTCTTTGACGCCACATGATGCAATTGATTTGAAACAGTTAATACAAGGATAATGTGTTACATAAATTGTTCCTTCAGATAAACTTACTCCTCGTTTCGCACAATCTGCTATTGCATTCATTTCACTATGAATTGTTGACATCTCATGACCATCTCTTTCATGTGTGTTATGAACTGCTCCTGCAATATGACCATTATATCCCATTGCAACAATTCTATTATCTTTAACTATCACTGAACCAACATGCAACTTTGAACATGATGATCTAGATGATGCTATTAATGCAATAGACATAAAATATTCATCCCATGAAATTCTATGGTTTTGTTTAGATAAAATAGATTCAAGTTCTGCAATCATTTATTATTAAAATAATTAACTAACTAATTTATCAATTAAACAAATATGCAATTTTTTACACTGCAGATGTTTTACGTATGCTTTATAAATAATAAAATATTTTATTATTTATATTATGTCAAGTATTAAGTGCTACGAAATAATCTATGAATTTAAAGCATCATTTATAAAAACTCAACAAACTTTTTATGATTTAAAATATAATCAAGTTATGTCAAATGATCTAATTGTTAAGTATTTAAAAAAATTAAGTTTAAATATTATTAATAATAGAACATGTACACGTTTATAACCTTATTTAAAACTAATTACATCAAGCAATTCTAAAAATGAAATAGCTAGTAGAACATTTAGCAGTATTATACATATTCAAGAACAAGAATATAATTATAATTCAAAAACAAATTCTATTGAAGCTAAATTAGTATGTTTAATTGATGAGACATATGTTAATTTATCAATAGGTATGTCTATTTAAGCTTTGCTTAAATAGCGACAGAGCGCAAGCGGAACTGTTGAAGATGTATTAAATGATAATATGAAAGAACTATATTCTAATTCTAATTATATTTATTTATCAGATTTTATATATAGAAAAAATAAATGGTATGCATATATGGTAATTCATGATGTACCTTTACGCTGCTTAATAAAAAATGCTAGCATTTTCTATTAAGGTACCAACAAATATACAAATAAAAAAAATTGAAAATTAAAATTTATTATAATCTTATAATCAAACTATGTGTTCTAATTATACATAAAATTAGATCATATTTTGTTATTAACTTGTGGTTGATAATTTAGAAAATCTTTTGCAAAATCTTGAAGTTAAAATACAAGATTTTACTTCTGAGGAAATTTGTGATATTGGTACTCCAGACAACTATTTTCCACTAGTAACTACATTCACTTTCCAACAAATTCTTCAATTTGGTTCAAAATCTATTGAAGCATCAGTTTGTGTTACTCCTGGAGAATATTTTTTAGATACAAATGGAAAATGGTTTCGACATTATGGTGGTATATTTGAAATTATTGAGGTAAGAATAAATGGTTTGGAATTAGGTACAACTGAATATACTAAACCATATGGTATATATAATAGACCAACAATTAATGGTTTACCTCAATGGGTTCGTATTGACTCGAATAAAGATTTTTTAGGAATAGATAAAACATCAATCCAAACAATTAAATCACTATATAAATAAATTTTTTTATTTCATTGTTGGAAAACTTATTATTTCACGAATTGAATTTTCATTAGTAACTAACATAACTAAACGATCAATACCTATTCCTAATCCTCCAGTTGGTGGTAGTCCATACTCTAAAGCCTTAACAAAATCCATATCAGGTGGTTGGGCTTCAGAATCTCCTGAATTCTTATCTTTGTTTTGGGATTGGAAAGCATCTTTTTGAATAACTGGGTCATTTAATTCTGTGTAAGCATTTGCATATTCTTTTTCCAAAATGAATAATTCAAATCTTTCAGTTTTCCATGGTTGAGATCTATGTGGCTTTGCAAGAGGTGACATAATTCTTGGATGATTACAAATAAAAGTTGGTTGAACACATTCACATTCAATAAACTCCCCGGACAAAAAATCCAACATACGTGGGATTGTTAGAGGTGGAGGACAAACTAGATTTTTTGATTGTATTATCTCTTTTAGTTTGACAGAAGTTGTTTCAGTATCAAAATAATCTAATGAATTAAAATCAAAACCCAACTTATTACTCAACTCATCAAGCAAATCAATTTTCTTAAATCCTCCAGAAAAATCTAACATAACACCTTTGTAAAATATACTGTTCTTACCAGATATTAATTGTACAGTCTCGCAAATAAGTTTTTCACATAATTCAAACATTTGCAAATAGTCTGCTGGCGAAGAATAAATTTCAATAGAGGTAAATTCTGGATTATGAGTTTGATCAACAGATTCATTTCTAAACTGTTTACCAATTTCATAAATCTTATTTAGCCCACCAATAACAAGTTGTTTGAGATACAACTCGGGTGCAATTCTCATATACATATCTTTATTATAATCATTATGATGTGTAATAAATGGCTTTGCATTTGCTCCACCATAATTCATATTAAGTATAGGTGTTTCCACTTCTAAAAAACCATTAGAATTTAAAAAGTTTCTAAAAAATCCAATTACTTTAGATCTTGTAATTAAATTATATCTAGATTTTGGATTCATAATTAAATCCAAATACCTTTGTCTAAACCTACAGTCAAAATCTGTAGGAGCATATTGTTCCTTAGGCAAATCATGTAAACATGGGGCTAAGATCTGGACTTCGCAAGCAAAAACACTAGGTTCTCCATTTTTAGTTTTACCAGGATGTCCGATAATACCAATCACATCACCCAAAGTAATTTTTTTACAAGTTGCAAGAGAAACATCAGAAGCTAGTGAATTATGTACAACAATCTGGAACTGTGATTCATGGAGATTTTCTCCTAGCACATTAACAGTAAAAAAGTATAACTTTGGACCTGAAGTTCTTTTTAGTATAACTCTACACATTATATTAACTTGGTGTGTTTTATCCACATCATGGGGATTTAGTAGGCTAGTTGTTTCAACAAGCTGGTCATAGGAACAATTTGATTCAAATGAATAAGGATATTCCATAGTTAAGATATAGTATTGTTTTCTATATTTCAGTCAATAATTAAATCAATTTTTTAATCAGTAAATAACATTTCAATAATTTTGTTATGAATTGAATCATAAAAAACTTTTTTTAAATTAAATACTTGATTAAGTCCAAAGTGTGTAATAATTGTAGTGACTATTCTAGATTCAATAAACTCATCTTTTTCAAATCGATCAACTAATTTAGTTTCATATAGCTGACACAACTTGATAAATTTTTTGTCAGAATACAAGGTTTTGATAAATTCATTTATTGCATAATCAATAGACCGAGTTTTAATAACCAAATCCATAAAAGAATTTGGTTTTCTGCTTTTGTAAATATCATATGAACAATTGGAATACTCAAATGTATTTTTACATGAAATTTCTAGTATAATCCAAATAACAATCTGAACTATTTTTTTATAGTTAGAATTAAAAACAATATTTGTATTAATTTTTTTGTCTTGAACTTCAAATGTATCAATTTGAATAAATTCATTAATATTATCTATCTCACGATTAAATAATCCATACAAACTAAAATGATCAATAATACTATTTTCTTGATTAAATGTTTTAATAAAACTTCTAATTGTCTTATCAAATGATAAATTTTTAAGCACTTGGTTATAAAATGCTCCTTCTTCTATTTTAGGAGTATTTATATGTTTTATATTATCATTACATGCTTGTACAATTATTAATAGTGTTATTGTTTGATATAAATTAGGTGTATTAGTTTGTTCCATATTATTAAAATTGATTATTAGATTGAATTTAATAATTTAATAAATCAATTTTTTCATTTGTTCTATTAATTTAATAAAATGTAGATTTAAAGTTTTGCATTTAACTAATCTTATTAGAGAGAATTAAATATAATACAAATAAAGTTTAAAATATAGACATATAATTAAATTATTTAATTTAATAAATAATTTAATGAAGATAGTTTAAAATATTTGTCTTATAAATAAAGGGTTTGATTATAAAAAATATATTTTTAGATCATATAAAGTTTTATTAGTTTATTATCTTATTATTGAGATTATTAAAAAGATAATAATTTATATAAATTAAAAAAATATTTTTGTTAAAAAATAAGATCATTTTTAGTTAAATTTAATTTTCACAAGATGTTTCTGAGATTTTTGGCTTTTTAAAATATTTTTTGCCTAGTCCTAAAAAAATCTCTCTCTCTCTGAAAACTTTTGCATCAAAAATACATGAGGAAAAGATTCATTTTATGATTTTTTATTTTATAATTTTATATAATCTATATTTAGTTTAATAATAATATATTAATATTTATAATTAAGATTGAAAAATAGAATGTCTCATGTATTTTTGATGCAAAATTAAAGACTAAAAAATAAGATTAATAATTTTATTTATTTATAAAAATAGATTGAAAATAAAATATATATCCCATGTATTTTTGATGCAAAAGTTTCCCGCATATATTTTTGATGTAAAATTTCATATATTTTTGATGTTTTTTCTTATATATTTTTATATAATTATATATATTATAGATCAAAAAATAAAATAATTATTTTTAAAGATTAGAAATAAGTTATATTTAATAATTAAATTTTTTATGTAAATATTTATTAGTTAATAAATGCGAATTTATTTTTGATGTAAAACCATATATTTTTGATCAAATTTCATATATTTTTGATGTATTATTTTATTTAAAATAATATATATATTTATTATATTATATAATATATGATTAATTGTTTTATATGTAATACAACTCATAATAAAGATAATTATTTAAATTGTGATAAAATAATTAGTCTTATGATTGAAAATTATAAAACAAAAGTATTTACTAATGATTTAGTAATAAAAAAAACAAAACATAAAAAATATACATGTGAAAAATGTAATAAAGTATTATCATCAAAAGAAAATTATTTAAATCATATTCAAAAAAACATTTGTAATAAAGATCCATTTAAATGTCCAACTTGTAATAAAATATTTACTAACAAAAGAAACTTAGATATACATGTTAATAAAAATATTTGTGGTAAAATTATATCTAACATAATAAATCCTCCAATTATATCTAATACTACAAATAATACATCTAATACTGCTAATAATACTACAAATGTACAAAATCAACAAAATAATAATATTCAAAATCAAAATAATGTTGTTATCAATGTTAATCCTACTTCAGATTTAGAGAAAGTTGTTGAAATGTTACCTTTTAGAGATGCTAGTTATAAAATATCTACTAAAAAATATTTAGAATATGCCAACAATCCTGAACAGGCCATTAAAAAGTTTGTTAAAGATGAACATTTAAATCCGGCAAAACCAGAACGTTTAAACATATTAAATACTAATCCTAGATCTAATCGAGTTCAGCTTTTTGATTATGATGACGATTTTATTTGTAGATGGCAAACTAAAAATAAAACAGATGTTGCTGAGCTTTTATTTGATCGTGGTGTTAACATACTATTTTTTGCCAAAACAATGTTATCAGCAGCAGGAATTAAACTAGATCCCAAAAAAGAAACCCAATTAAATGCTAAAATAAAAGAATATGAATCAAATGATAAAGTTAAAAAGAAATATATTGATATGATTACTGATTTAACTTATGATTATAGAGATGTTGTTGAATATAATAAAAAAAATATAGAATGTGGTTTAATTGAAAATTAAATACCTTTTTATTAATATTTTCTATATATTTCTTAAAAATTATATTCTATTAAAAGCAATAATTTTCTTTTCTTCTGATGTAAAACATATCTTACCAATACTTTTATTTGATAAATATACATTTTGAATATCCCATCCTATCAATTTAATCAAGCTAGAAATTTTCTCTGGAATGATAGGGTAAAGTAGTCCACAAGCTATATTAAATTTAATACAAATTAGCCCATATATAGATATTGATGTATCTGATCCACAAGTCCCTTGCGCAGCTTGAAGGAATTCTTCAGATTTTCCTTTCAAGCTCCATGGTTTTTTTTCTGTTAATTCTTTATTACAGTAATCAAGTCTAGAAAATAGATTTGTTCTATACTCTACAAAATCTAAACTTAATGTAAATTTATTTAGTTCTTCAAGGGCAGAACCTTTAGATCGAATAATTAAATCTTGATTTTTACTAATCCATTCATTTAGTTCATCTTGAACTGGTCTAAGTAAATTATATAATCTTTGAAATAAATTTCCAAAGTTTTTAAGTAAAATATTGTTATAACTTGAAACCAAGTTTTCTTTTGAAAATAAAATATCTGAACCAAATACAGTTTCATTAATCATATAAAATCTAATTGCTTCTACTGGGTACTCTGCAAAAAGTTCATTAGGTTCAATAACATTACCAATTGATTTAGACATTTTTTTTCCAGATGAATCTAACACAAATCCATGAACTAGTACTCTATTTGGAAGAGGACGAGATATTGATTGTAATATCCCTGGATATATTATTGAATGAAACCATACAATATCTTTACCTATTAAATGGATACGTGTGAGATCAAGGTTATTATCTTCTCCAAATAGTATTTTTTCCCCAGTAATGTAATTTAGCAGCGCATCAAACCACACATATATCACATGAGATGGATCTGATGGATAAGGAATTCCCCAACTAAAACTTGTTCTAGTTATACTCAAGTCTTCAATTGTATTTGGGTCATACTGTGATACAAGACCATTGATTAAAGTTTGTGGGTGTGTTTGTTGTAATAAATTTGGTTTAGATTTTAGTACAAACATATAACTTGGTTCTTCAACTAGTTCATAAGGTTGGGAAGTTTGAGGATTACAATAATTAGTTAATGCAGCATTTGATTCAGTTATAAAAGATTCCTCTTTGATACAATACCAACCTTTATATGTTGATTTAAATATATCTCCTGATTTAGTTGCTGAATCAATTGCCTGTGCAACAATCTCTTTATGGACTGGATCAGTTGTTCTTATCCAATGGTCCCAACTCATTTGTATTTGTTGATCCATTTGCTTAAATTCTTGCGCATACTTATTACAAAGTTCAATTGGTTCTAATTTTTGAGTTTGTGCAGAACACTGAATTTTTTTTCCATGTTCATCAGTACCTGTAAGTAATTTAACTTCAGACCCTTGGATATGATAAACACGTTTTAAAAAATCTGCTAATACAGACTCATACAAATGACCAATATGAGGACTTCCATTTGTATAAGAAATAGCTGTTGTTAGTAAAACTTTTGATTCCATAGACAGTTTTTAATTAAATAAATTAAATGCAATTCAATTAATTAAATAAATCAATTTTTTCATTTTTAACAAGTATCCATTCAAGTAAATAAATAAGTAATTCTTGTTTAATAATTTTTTCATTACAACCAATCTGATATTTTATATATTCTGTATTTGTTTCAATTTCTTTAATTATGATTTTTTGACTAATTATACTTGAACCAGTATAATTACAAATATATAAATCATTATAATCTGTTATTTTGTCTGTTAAAAAATAAATTGTTTTTTTACCAGATATGGCTCTGCAATTTAAATACATTGGCATTGAATTAATAAAGTTTTTAATAATATCAAGTTTAAAATTTTCATTTGGCCATTTAGCCATTATTAACTCCATAATGTTGTTATTTAATTCTAATGTTATAGTTCCAAATGAATTTAGATTAAAAATTTCAGAAACAAATGAAACACCCGTTTTACCATTATTATTTAAATTATTGGATATACAAATATCATAGTAGTTAATCATTAAATTAATAGGTGCATAGAGATTAATTTAAACTATCAAATTTAATTGAATCAATTAATTAAATAAATCAATTTTTTACATAATATTTAGTACAACAATTTTCAAATTTTGTTTCTAATTCTTTAATCATTTATTTTATGATTGGAAAACTAATTATTTCTCCTTATACAAATATCTAATCAAAGGTATTGATATGGGGAAAATTGAACCAATCAAACTATTAAAAATTATTTTTTGTAGCATGTGCTGCATAACATTAAAATAGTTTATAATCATTTCAAATTTTTTGTTTGTTAGTCTTTCTTGTGGGATTAAATTTCTACGAGCATCTATAATTGTTTCTGCAATTCCTGCTGCTAATCCTGATATTAATCCAAAATTAAATATATTAGTTCCAATTTCTTTAATTAATGGACTGAAGTTTAAGTTAATGTATTTGCTTGATAGATTTAGCATTTAATTAATTTATTAATTTATTAATTCAATTAATCCAATAATTAAATAAATCAATTTTTTACATAATATTTGGTACAACAATTTTCAAATTTTGTTTCAAACAAATAATCAGGATATTTTTGGACAATTTGTTTAAATAACTCTTCTCTTAGTTTTGTTACATTTTCATTTTTATAAAATCCTGTTTTTTTACTTACAAATTTATCACATGTAAATTGATTGGGTAAATCTAAATTTAGTATTTGTAAACAATGTAACACAAAAGGTTTAGATGACTTAATTGATTTATAGGCTGATTCAAGTTCTTGTTGTGAAGATCTTAAATGCATATATGAACTATTTAATTTAAATACTGAATTTAGCATTAATTGAAACCCCAATAGAGTTATTATTCCAAATCCAATAATACAAAAACATAGTACTATGCCTGACATTAATAAATTAAATTTAATTAATAACAAAATAAATTTAATTCAATTATTTATTTAGTGAGTACATAAAGTACAATCTAAATAATAGTTGCTTGTTTAAGTCAATTATTTATTTAGTGAATCTCTAGCTTCTAAACAAGATTTAAAAAAATCTGTATCTGGAATTTTAGTTGATCCTGAATAAAATTTATAATACATAAGTCCATCCATCATTTGAACTAAATCTTCCATATGAGCAGAAATTTTTATATGTTCTGTTGTTAAAATATTATATAAATAAAAGCTATATCCAGTATTTAAATGAGTATCTATTTGTTTATTTATTGCATCAAGCTGTTCATTTAACTTAGATAAAATATATTTGTTTTCAGATTTAATATTTGTGTCTGGAAGGTGAGTTGAATAATTTAACACATCTAAAGCACTTATTTGTGATATCATTGATTTAATTTTAGTTCTTGATTGTTCTAATTGAATATGGACAAGTGATTTGTTTGATGGAACTATGGCCATTTTGTTATAAAACAAATACATATAAATAGCTGTTTGTAAAATATGTTTGGAATCAAGTTCTCCCACACATTTAAATTCCCAAATATTCTTTTCATTTGGATCAACACAATCTATCATTCCTGTTACCATTCGTGAATAAAGCTCTTTTGGGCCTTTAAGTGCTACTTTAGTCTCAAATTTAGAATCTGAACTAATTAATTCTGTAAGACGACCAACACATTTAACAAGACTATCATCATCTAACCAATCATATGATGTTATTTGATTTACTTTATGAACTAGTTTGTTTATCCAACAATTATAAATGTTTGAAAGTTCTAATAACATTTTTGTATCTATTTGTGATATATCTAATTCTACAACCCAATCCATTTTTGATTTAACTTTTGTTTTAGATATTTGAACTTGATCATCTGAATCATCAGAACAATCATATTCTTCAAATGGATCTGAATTAGAACTTGTTCGGTGTTCTAATTTAAGTGATTTATAAATTTGCATTGATCCAGTATTAATTAGTTCGAAATATGCGGGAATTGCAATTCCTGTTATTTCACTAACTGATTCAAAAAGTTCTGACTGTTTGGATTTAAGAGGCAATTTTATTGTTGATGTTTTAGATGGTTTGGTAATAGTTTGAATTGTTAAATAACTTAGTGCTTTTTCTATCACATCAAATGGTACATTTTTACACAAATCTGTTACTGATATTTCTTGAGTTGGTATTCTTTTATCATCTGCACATAGTCTAATAAATTGTTCTAAAATAGTTAATTCAGATCCTGGTAGTTTGTCTGTAAGTTTAGTGTTTGGATCCAAATGTCTAAATTGATTTAACAAATGAAGACCAAGAGATTTTTTAGATCTTGCTTGACCAAGTGTTTCAATTGTTGCTGTTTGGGCTAATTTATCTAATGGTATAAATTGAAGCTGTTTTGATTCATAATGATGGATTAGTACAAGTCGTTCTAGTGATCTAGTAGTTGCAACATAAAGAGTATTGGAGCATTTGTATGGTGAGTCTGTTTTATTAAAATACATAAAATAACCATTATCAAATGAATAAACTAAAATTACTTTTCTTTCTAATCCTTTAACTTGATGAAATGATGAAAATACTATTTTCCCTTCCATTACTTGTTCATCTAATTTCTCATCATCTGATACAGGTACATAAATTGGTATTCCTGAATGTGATAATGCATTTGCTAACACTTTAATAGGTGATTTATTACTACGGACTGATGGAGCTAATACAAAAATATCTGAAAATGTATAACCCTCAGCTAGTAATGATTTAATTTCAGTGTATGTTCGCGATCCATATGCATCACAATACAAATAAGTTGGTTTAAACTCAGATTTTCTAAATGGGACTAGTCTATTAGATCTTAAAACACATGTATTTAAAAAATTAGTAATTTTATCAGGAACTCTAAAAGTTTGTGACAATTTTAAATTAACCCAAGGGAAAGAGTTGGCAAAACCAAATAACTTTTCCGCATATACAATAAATCTACTATCTGCCTTATTAAAATCATAAATACTTTGATATCTATCACCTAACACAACAATTTTTGGACAAGATAAATTTTCTTTCAAGATCTTACAAACTAATTTATAATATAAAGGTGTCATATCTTGGGCTTCATCAATTATTATAACACTGTATGAATATGGGACCTTTGCTGGTTTAACCATGTGTTTTTTTAGTGCAGTATCTGTATGTGCAGAATGATCATAGTATTTAACTCCCCATGAATGATAGTTATGTACATCCACATTTGTTAAACCTAAACCAGTAACTCTTGCTTTTGTTTCTAATCTTAACTTTTTATTATATGTTAAAAGTAAAATTGATTCGTATAAATATGTACGGGCCAAATGAAGTACTGTTGTTGTTTTACCTGATCCTGCAACTGCATCTACTATTATATTTGATGTTGCTAATGCATTAGATATTTGAATCTGTTCTTCAGAAGCTTGTTTTAACTCTTCCATTTATTTAGTTTTAACTAATTAAATATATAAAAGAAACTTTAAGTATGTAATTAAATTAATTTAGTGATCAACAAGCATTTGATCAAACTTGTTAATTTTACATGCTCCACCAGACACAGATACAACTCCTTCATAAAAATATTTTTTCTTACTTACCAATACTGATTTTAATTGTAACTCAAATGATGGATATGGTTCACAAGGTTTTTGTATAATATCTATTGGTTCATTAGTTGTAAATTCAGTACTAAACCCATCTAAAGTTATTTTAATAGTTAGAAAAGATTCTGGGCTTGAAGGAGTAATTATAATATCATGCCACTTTACATAGTATGAACTTAAAGGGCCAAAAACTATATTTACAGATTCGTTCGAGTTTAGAACAAGTTCTTTATCTAGAATTATCAAGTTATTAATATTTACAAGCTTAGATACACGGGTTTTAATTTCTTCCATTTGTTTTGTATAATTTAATTGATTAGTATTTTATAAATAAAATTATCAATTTTTATTAACTGATTCAATATATTTAGCTAAACCTTTATAGTATAATGGATATGATAGATTGGGTTTTGTTCTTGATTTTCCCATAGTTACAGAACAACCTCCTGTTTCTAAATATGAAACATCAAAACCAGTAATTCCTCGAGCTAATGCACAACCCATAATTTCAATTATATCTGATTCTTTACCTACGTGTAAATGTAAACTTAATGACTCGTATGGAACTCCTTGATGGTTTAGTTGATCAACAATTGAAACAAATGATTTTTGTGTTAATGTACCAACTGTATCAGATAAACATAAATTTTTAATTTGACAATTAGACCAATACCAAAGAATTTGATCACAAATATGTGAATGATCAATAGGACCTGCCAATGGACATTCATCAATGCAACTAATATACAACTTAGTTTTACCTTGAAAATTACTACTAATATATTTAATATCAGATTTTACTTGGTTAAGTGTTTTTCTTGTATTAGCTAGCTGAAATTTTTCCGATACTGATGTTATAAGTGATATGTGAGAACAACCTAGTTCAGTCACAATATCTAATTTAGAACTAGATGGAACTAACAAGTACAAAGGCATAGAAGCTATGTCAATAGACATTTTATATAGTTCAACTGAATCTGCTAATACAGGAAGAATTTTAGGCGAAACTAATGAACCAATTTCTACTGCTTGAGGATTATACTGAACACAAGATCTAACAAACATATTAAATTTATATGTTGTATCAATAGTTTGTTTACTACTTTGTAAGCCATCACGTAAACTAACATCAAATGGTCTTGGTGAACCTAATTTTTTATAAGTTTGAAGATATTTAGAATTAGATTTAAGCCATAAAGTAAAAGATTTTGCAGACATTTATTTGATTTTTATTTATAATTATTTTATAAATAAAATAATTATTTTTTACCTCATTATAACTGCACCATCAATATCATAAGTCCAAATACTATAAACTCGATGTAAATAATCAAGTAATCGATCTATTAATTGTATTTGAGCTTCTGTTTGTTCTAAATTAAAATTATTTGCTTCCAAATGTATATTAATAAATTTAATATTTGGATTTGATAAATTTTCAGCTTTAAATGCAGCTTCAGATCTTGCTGTTATTGGTTGTTTAGATAACATTATTCCTTGAACTTTGTAACTTGATGTTTTTTGAACAGTTTCAACACATTTGATAAAATGATGAACATAATCAAGTGGCTCCGCTTGCGCTCTGTCGCTATTTAAGCAAAGCTTAAATAGACATACTTTTGAGTTTTTCCATTTAGATTGAATACAAAATCTAGTGTTAGTATTTAAATCATCAAACATATGATCTATTGCTGTGCATGTTTGACCATAGTGTTTTATAATATCTTTTTCTCTTAAAATATTTGTAACATTTAAACAGGTTAATATAGTATTATGAACTTGATTTTCAAAATTAATTCCTAACTGTCTTGAATTTGTTGTAAATGCAATTCCAAGATTAGAATATGAATTAAATGGATTGAATATGGTAGATTGATTTGATGGAATTGGTGGTTTTGAATAAATAATATTATGCATTGAATTTAGAGCGGTGCGTATTTTAAATGCCGGTTTTAATGACAAAAAAATAATCACAGCTTTACTCATTAAAGAGTTCTAAATTCTAAATAATGGGCTTACTTATGTGTATATTAAGGTAGATACACATAATCCCATCAGATGTCATTTAATCTACTACCTTGATTAAACAACAATTTCTTTCTTCTGTCTTAGTTTTCGTTGCTTTACAACTACTTTATTTTCTTTTGGTTTAGGACAGAATTCTATTGGTCTTGATTGATTTCTTAAAAAATATTTTCCTAGATGTAAAATATTTTTACAAGCATTCTTATCACGATTTACAAAAATACACCGTTCGGTTTCCTCTTTTGGAGTTAGTATTTCATGTAAATGTTTTTTATGCTTATTCTTTTTTACTGATACATTTTCTAGTTCTTTAAAAGTTTTGTTATATAATTTACTTGTATTATATTCATTCACTTCTAATATTTCAAATCGTTTCAATAATAATTTCTTAAATCCTATATTAGGTGCTGATATTGTTCCTTTCATCTGACTTGTACGAGAATAATCACCGTATAGTAATAATATTTTCTTATTATTAATCTTATCATTTTTAGTTAAAAATTTATTTTCTATTTCATTTAATAAATTTTCTTCTGATTGTTTAGTTCTTACAAATCTTCTAAAATTTAGTTTTCTAAATAATATGTTATTGTAAAATGGTTTAACTTGATTGTTTAATTTATTTTTATTAGTTATGTACTTTTTATATTCTTCTATTTTTAATGTTTTTGAATTAAATTTTGATAGTTCCGTTTCTTTTTCAATGATTTTGTTTTTTATTTTTTCTTCATTTACAATTTCATTACATCTTTTAGTATATGTTTCAAATCTTCTTCTACAAGCACTATATTTATAAAAATTATTATTTTCATCTATCATACTTAATGGTCTAATCTTCCCTGGGTCAACTGATACTAATTTATATTCATCTGTTAAATATTTATTACATTCATCTTTGGTTAAACTATTAACATTTTTTATATCACAATCATCTTGAATACATTTAGGTAATTTATCACCATATTCTTTATCTTTATATTTTTTTAGGATAAATAATAAACAACAACTAAAACCATCAGTTGTCATTTGATTATAAAAAACATATTCTTCATTATTAAATATACTTCTTTTTTCTAATTTTAATATTTTACTCCAAACATGTTTTTGCTATTGCTTACAATGTAAAACTAATTCACTTTTAGGATAATCAAATAATTTAGGATATTTATTACCAATATAATCAGCAATTCCTGATGTATTTAATACAATATTTTTAGGAACAATATTATTTCTTTGTGGTATGACCTGAAAAGTTTTTCTTCCAAGTTCTTCAATCTTTGAATTAATATAAAATGCATGTATTAAATATTTTTCTGGATGTATTTTAACATCGTAAGCAATAGTTTTAGTTATTTTTTCAGGATATAAATATTTTTTAGTTTTATTAATCCATTCATGATATTCACTTTTTGAATCAACTATTTTATTATTAATCAAATCAGATTTAAGATTTCTAATTTCTTCATTTAGTTCCTTATACATAACTTTTCTTTTTTCCTTATCTTTTTCTAACTTAATCTGTTTTGTTTTTAGATCTTTGAATAAACAATTAATATATCTGAAAAGATGTTTAATAAAATGAGTTGATATATTAGTTTCTAAACAAGTAATCATTTCTTTAGCAGTTTGTTCTAAAATATGAGTTTTATTCGTGTATGATAACTTTTCATTTACTAATTTAGAAAATATATTATCATAAAATAATTTAATATCATCTTTGATAGATTTATTTTTAATATTTTCATCTTTATTAGATTTACCTCTATTAGTTTCACTTGTTGCTATAGTTTTAAGAACATCTAAAATAAAACTTTTATTGATAGTAGGAAAGTCTTTATTAGTATTAAATTTATCTAATAGATATAATCTAATAAATTGATAACCTAAGATAACAAATTTATTAATATCTTTAACAACATCATCAATAATTGGTTGTAGTTTATCGTACTCTTTAAGAACAGATTTAAGAGGACATTTAATCATCCTATAAACTTGTTCGTTTTCTAAATTATTTGGTGATTTTTCTTTTATATTTTTATCAACCATATATATATTATAATTAGAAATTATTCTTTATATAATTTATTACGCATTAAATTATATAATTTTTAAACATTTTTAAATATATTTTTATTATATTAAATTAATATCTTTTAATAATTTTTGTTTTCTTTTTTCATAAGCTCTTTTACTATATTCTTTAATTTTTTCAGGAGGTGGTTTTTTATCATATCCTGTTCTTTCTTTATATTCTTTAACTTTCTCTATAATTTCTTCTTTATGATTTTCATAATAATTTTTATTTCTTTTTGGTGCAGTATATTTTTTAAGATGCTCTTTTAACTGTTGATTTTCAATTATTAGTTTTTCATATAGTTCTTTATAATTTATATTGTTATCTGCCATTATTTATATATAATAAATTATTTTTAAATAGTTAAATTATTTTTCTAATATTTTAATATGTCTAAACAATTTTCATCTGATTTGAAATTAAAAGCAGTTAAATATTATTATAAAGTTAATAATTATTCAAAAGTTTGTGATATATTTGAATGTAGTAAAAAAGTTTAAAAAGGATTGATAGAAAATATGAACAAAATAAAAGTGTAGACCAAAAATCAAGAAAAGTAGGTTCATATGAGATTAAAAACATGCATTTAAAATACGCACCGCTCTAAATAAACAATTTTTTTACATTAATTTACAAATCCAGAATTTTGTGCAACATGTCTTCTTTCTAATGAATTTAATAATACTGCGCCAAATATTATATTAACTTGAAGCCATTGATATAGTTCTGTATTTGGAACTTGAATAATTAAAAATACATTTCTTGATCCTCTTGTTAACAAATAATAGCTTTGTTCAAGTCGTATAGATCTATTTAATTGATCAAATACTCCAACTGGAATTAAATCAACTCCATCAAATAAAGATAGTTTTACTTCGTAATCAAGCTTAAAATTATTAGGAATTTCTATTTTTGCAATTGCGTCATAAAAATGATTAATAGGATAATATAATGAATGGATAGAAGAAGATTCATTTGTTTCAATAAAACTAAAATTTAATTTTTTAAGTTCATTTATTAAAACAAATGCACAGTGTGATTTATAGAAATCTGGATATGAAATAAGTAAAGATAAACCTAAATTATAACCTGATTCTAAATGTTCTGTATTTGCAATTTCTAGTCCATTAAACTCTGTAGGAGTAGGATATGGATAAATTTCTTTAAGTTGAGTAACTTGGTTATTAGTAAAATAGCTTTTAAGTACAGATTCATGATTTATGTTATCTAATTGAGTTCCTTCCCATATAGAACATCCACACATTCCATGTGCAATTCTCCACTCATATCCTTTTGATTTGTTGTAGTACTTTGGATCATGATCTGTAATTATAAATTGGTTTGTTGGATATTTTTTTAAAAATTTTTTACCTTTTATATTAATTTGAAATAAACTATATCGTGTATTTTTAATTTGAAGTTTTAAATCATGGTAAATATAGAAATATGAATTTGGAAAATCTAAATTAAAAATATACCCAGACTCAACAGAATTTGAAACAATTTGCTTTTGTAAAAGTTGTATTGAAACATGTGCAATTATTTCAGTTCCTTGTTGTAATGGAATTTTTTTTCCTCCTTCAATACCAAAAACTTCAATTGAAGTTATATATCCAAAATCTTTAAAATTTGAAAGATTTACTTCAGGTCCAGTTAAATAGTTTCTAGCTACAGGTAAATTTTCTTTTTCTAAAATTGCTGAAAATTTAATACAATCATTTAAAGAATTTGATTTAGGTATAAATCCATCTTCAATTTCATCTAAAATGTGAGCATATGCTGGATTACACATTGGAAGTCTAGCTTCTGGACCAAATGTAACTTCTTCGTTAAGGGGTAAACTTAAATGTGGTCCTTTATTTGAAAAAACTGGAGTATAAGATATATCTTCTTTTTGAGAGACTGAATCGTTTTCTCCACCCCAAGGAGTCACAACTATATTAGATGAGGGAAGAGTAGCACGAATTTGATATTTTTGTGTTGGTTCTGCTCTTTCATCATTTGGTATTGTTTGAGAGACTGAATTGCTCTCTCCACCCCAAGGAGTTACAACAATATTAGATGAGGGAAGAGTAGAACGAATTTCATATTTTTGTTTTGGTTCTACTTTTTCATCATTTAATATTGTTTGAGAGACTGAATTGCTTTCTCCACCCCAAGGAGTTACAACAATATTAGATGATGGAAGATTAGAACGAATTTGATATTTTTCTATTGGTTCTGCATCTTCAAAGTGTCCTACTATTGCACCATCTTCTAATACTGAATTATTTATTTCTTCATTGATTAGATTATTATTTTGTTCTTTAATGATAAAATTTGCAACAGGTTCAGAAATTAATTTTAGCGGCATTTCACGTTTTTCTTGCATTCTATATATATACTCATTGTACAGACTAGTTTTTTGTGGAATTAAACGCAAATAGAAAGCACCTCGAACCCTAATCATTTCAAATGGTATACTTAAATAGGTCATAACTTTTTTAAAAAAACCTAAAACTTGATCTATATTTTCAAATTTGTAATGAATTTTTCTTAAATTAAATCCATCTTGAGGGAATAGTGCTTTGAAAACATCCAAAGTTTTATTTAAAGCAGTACAAATATCATCCTGAAATTCTTTTAGTACCGTATAACCTACTTGTCTTCCATAATCTGCCAAATCATTAAAACCTAAAATTTTTACAAATTTATTTGCATAATTAAAATGTGATTCTGTTATAATTCTATCCTTCATTTGTTTGTTTAAATATATTGATAAATGTTTAAATTAATTTATTACAAAAGGTTAAAAAGTTGAAATAATAATTTTTTAGATTAACTTGTCAATATAATAAATTATCTAAACAAATGAACAAAACTAAATCTGTAGTTACTATTACACTAGGGGATATGGCTGAAAATCATGTAGGAATGGAACAAATTGGTCAAATAGTTGAACTTGGACAGGGGTTTAGCTTAGCAGATTTAAAAGCTGCAAGAACACAATTCGAAGCTTTAGGATTAGAATGTGTGATGTATGATTTGGCTGGATTAATAGAAGATATTGATGAAGATGAGGAATTAGAACTTCCTCCAGCATATGTTTTAGTTGTGCGTAAAGCAATACAAACACTTTTATTAACCAATGGACCAGACAAAACATATGATTTAATGTTTGAAGAGTTAGTAAATTTACCTGTTGACAAGAAAGCTTTTATGTATGGGAGAGTTGTAAACAAACATGCACGATGGAATTTATGTTTTTCAAATCATTCATCTGAACCAGATTATCCTAATGGTAAAGGTCGAGTTATTTCCTGGAATTCAATTCCTATTACTAAAACAATTTACAATTTAATTGAGGCTTATGTAGGACCAAAAGCTATTGGTTTACAAGGTGAGGCAAATTATTATTATGATAAAAATAAAACAGGAATTGGATACCATGGGGATTCTGAAAGACGAAAAGTTATTGGATTAAGATTAGGTGCTGATTTACCATTATACTATCAATGGTATAAATCAGGAAACCCAGTAGGTAACAAAATTCAAGTAAATTTATCTGGAGGAGATATTTATATAATGTCAGAAAAAGCTGTAGGAACAGATTGGAAGAAGAAAAATATTTATACTTTAAGGCATGCGACAGGTTCAGATAAATATACTGAAGTTTAAAAAAATTTTCTACTAACTATTTATAAATGAATATTAATTTAGTTGGAGCCGGAATTATGAACTCCGTTAAACCATATTGCAGAAAGCATGTGATAAATTCACTTGAAGCGGTTGAATTTGCACTCTTAAATACAATAATTATTGGAGCTTTACTTCTTGTATATATTATTATATCTAAAAAATCTATTAAAGATATTTGTCTCAAGTACTATACTCTTACATGGACACAATTAATTTCTGTAACAGCTCTATCTATAATCACAGTAGCTGGGACTATTTTAAAGTTAACTCATGATAAAACAACAAATCCCACAATTACTAATGGGCTAATAGTTAAAGGAATTACTAGTTTGATTATTATTGTTGTAGGTATTGCTTTTTATAATGAAACTTATACTTGGAAAACTTGGTTAGGAATTGCAACTATTTCCCTTGGTTTGTATCTTCTTGGTTAAATTTATACGAATACTTTATTAATGGAATTGAAATAGGCCAAGTTAAACCTATAAGTCCATTGGATATTCCTCCATATAATATTTTTACAAATGATTCAAACCAAATGATTAATTGAGTAGCAGGTTTTAAAATATTTGGTAAAAAATATTTTTTTGCTGTTTTATGTGGATTTGAAAATATCACTTCAACTGTATTAGTAAATAACCCATAAAAAAATGAGTAATAACCACATTTAAATAAAAATGTTTTTGTGTACATAACACTAGGATTAGATAAAAATTCTTGAATATTTACTGGGATTTGCATTGTCATTTACTAAATTTATATATATACAAATTTAATAAAACTAACAAATAAATAAATCAATTTTTTATAGATATATTAATATTTATAACACTTATAAATAAATTGATTTACCCCATCTATAATGGAAAACGTTGATGGGAGTTTAGCCAATGCCAACTTATAGGCCATTGGAATGAATGTACTCTCGAGCAAGTTCGAGATAATGGTGATTCTCACGGAGAAAGAACTCTGATGGATCAAGTAAAATCGCCTTGTCCAATTCCAACCAGTAAGTCTGTGCGACTTCAACCCCATCAGTTGGTTCAGTCTTTATGGGCTTGTCGCCAGAATCTCCATAGTCAATAAAAATTAAATTGACTGTGGTTGAACTTTCGCGTTCATAACCAAATTCAACACGAGCTCCAGTATCCTCGTCTATTGCGGAAAACTTCCAATATCTGGGATCGCGGCCATGTTTATTGAAATGACCAATTACATAGAATGATGACTTTTTTAAATCATTCTTATGAACTCCAGTTTCTTGAAAGAGTGCATCAAATGTTTGGGCTTTTAAGTTACCTGTTCCAGGTTCGCAATGTTCACCAGCCCCAGACATTAAGAGTTCTGGATTATCCACAGTATCGAAATCAGTACCTCGCTTGAGAATTTTAACCCAAAGTTTGCCATTAATTCGAACAATGAGAATTACATCAATAGCTTGTTGGGGCATAGGGCCCTTGGTCAAATAGACCTTGTAAGCCTTTCCATGAACTTGCACAAGTGCAGTCACCGCCCAAGACTCTGACCCAGGAATAATTGGGCCGTTGGCGTCAAAATGACTCCTTGAAGGGATAATTCCCTCGCGAAAATCGAGGAACTGAATTGTATCCCCAATAAACATCCCAGAACACCAGCTCTTACTGGTTAATGACAGATTGTTTCTTCCCCATCTTCTCTTATGGGTGTTAGATCCAAGTCCGAACCAGAAAGCCTCCATAGTCTTGCGAGTTATGCGATCTTGTTCGAGTTCCTGAGGAGTTGCAGGGTCCAACACTAATCCAGGAACTTGAGTTGATGCATCCGCAGGTGCCCAACAATTCATATACATTACTGATCTACCATTTGATATTCTAGCAGAGCAGTATCCCAAGCTGTTTACTGTCCACTCAGAAGTGGTGTGAGCAGCGGCAAAAGATTCTCTAAAAGCAGTAGGTGCAATTAAAAAATATGTTGTTTTTAAAAAGAACAAATAGGTGCAATTAAAAAATATGTTGTTTTTAAAAAGAACAAATAGGTGACTGTTTATTTAATACAGACCAAAATCCATAAATTAACGATCAGCTATAAAATAAAAAATTCAATTTTTTCTTAAAGTCACAATTTAGTTTAAATTTATCACTTGACTTGGAGAGTTTGATCCTATCATTGATACAGTTAAACAGGTAATTAACTTAGACTTATCTTCTGGTGTTAGTTTAGAATCTAACTTGTCACTAATATCCTCGATTAGATTAATAGTTGCATCAACCAATTCTTTTCTTGCTTCAATTGTTGCTTTTGCCTTTTGTTTGACTAACATAGTTTCAGCAATTTCAGGAGCATAGTTAATTTCAAGTAGCCCAGCTTTTTGAGCTTCAATTCCATAAAACTCAGCTTTAGGGTCTGAATTAATTTTTCCAATTAGTTTTGTTGTTATTAAATCTTTTTGTGATGAACTGGTTAGCTCAATATAAGAGTGATTTGATATTTCATCTCTAACTATTCCTTCAATCCAATTTGATAACACATCTTTTGAATCTAAATTTACAATTAGATTTACTGGATTTATAACGTTGTAAATTACAAATGAACTTACTCTAATTGGATTAGATGCAGAATCAGTTAAATGCATATTTGAATGATCTAATGTTATATCTCCACAAAATATCTCATGTTTAGATGAAAATGGTGGAATCCATGTAAGACCCTGAGTTCTATAACCATCATATTTTCCATATGTAAAATACAACATTATATGATTTTGTTTAACAGAATTTATGCCAAAAGGAGCAGCAAATGTGTTAGTTGCAATTTTTGCAATATGTTCTAAAAAATTTAAATTTGTTGGATGGTTTTTAAGGGTTGTAACAGCCTTAATACTTGAAAATTTTCTTATGGTTTGATTTAGCTTAAACATTGGAATTTAAATAAATCTAATTTAATTCTTATCAATTAATAAATAAAACAATTTTTTTATAAAGTTAACTTGTAATACTCAGACAATGGCATTATATGGTTTGAATAAAAGTTATTACAAAGTTCTAACCTTAAATAATCTCCATTTTCTATTGTTGAATCAATTATTATATAATTATATGTTAAAGTTTCTGCAAGTTGACCAGGACGATCTAATCTACCTTTAATTTGTGGAAGTTTATCTGGTTCTGGTGGTCTAGATAGAATTTGATTACAACATATTAAATCATTTAGCCCATAAGTTCCATTTGCTAAACTTACTACTACATGGGGTTTGGTTAAATCTGGATATATTCCTACTCCTGGAATTTGGTTGGCTATTCTTTCAACCTCCTCTTTTGATTTCCCGTAAATTAAAACTCGGGACTTAGGGTTTGATTTAACAATCTCATCAAGATATTTTTTAAATATTTGTATATAATCTATTTGTGTATGTATATAGCTTGAAAGTTTTGCATGTGTTTGATCAGGTGGTAACCCCATTGATTTTATTGTTTCATATCCAGAATAAAATGTATCTGAAGCTTTAAACTTGAATAAATTTGTTTCCCATACTCTTTTAGACTCTGGAATATTTACTTTTATACTATCACATAACACTGTATCTAAAAACTCTTTAGACTCTGGTAGTCCTGATTGTAGCATCTTTAACATATACAAAAGTTTATCAAATCTTGTTCTAAAAAATGTCGCACTTAGTAACATACAACCAAGTTGTGATCTTACAACTTGTTTCCATGCTTCCATTGTTTGAATTGCTTCTTTGTTCTGAACTGTTAAACATTCATCAATTATCACCATTAGCCAACTTGAATTAATTGGATGGGATCTATTACGACCCATTGTAGATATCACAATATTTAATTTTGATCTAGATAAAGATTTAGACAGTGAGCCGTCTGCTTCTTGTAAAACTATATTTAATCCTGAAAAATGTTTACGTGCTTCTGTAACCCAAGTTGTGTACAATGCTTGAGAAGGAACTAGTACTAATACTGAATTTGATTTAATTTGTATACCTAAATCAGGACATACAAATAGTTTATGTACAGTTGCTAAAGCTGATAGAGTTTTACCAGCACCAACATTTGAAGCATCGCCAAATCCCCTTTTACCTTGTTTAACATTTTCTAAAATAAAATCTACTGTTTGTGCTTGATGAGACCATAAAGTTGATTTAAGACTAGGGAGTGATTTAGTTAATTTAATTGTTTCAATAGTTTTATTAGTTTCAATTAGTGTTTTAATATCTTGAAATAAAGGTTGATCTGATTTAAAATTTATTTTATATTTGAATTGTCCAGTTTGTTTAATTGCTTGAGGATAACAATATGTTAAAGCTACAAATATATTTGATAATCTACCTTCATTCATATAATCAATTGATACATCTGTTGCATCTCCTGATCTAGTTACTGAACCTAATCCAACTAATCCATCAAATGATGTTGAAATTTTTACCCAAATATTTGTTAACAAATCAATTTGTTGTTTATTAAAAATAAAATTTTTAATATCAAGCACACGAGTTTTACTAAATTTATTAGTTTCAATATACTTTAATACATTAAAAAGTTCAATTGGATTTGATGGTTTTGGTTCAAGTAATCTGCTTAATACATAAATATCTGTAAAAGTTGGTTTAGAATATGATGTTATCATTCTTTGGATAACTAAATCTGATCCATCAAATGCCTTGACTTGAATTTTATTTGTTCCATCCCAAATTATTGGATTAAAAGTGCTTGAATCTAAACCTATCTTTAATTGGGATGATGTATTAGTAAATATCCAATTATAACCAACTAAACAATCTGGTATTGTGATATTAATTAAATGAGTTGAAAGGTAGGACTTGGTTCTGGCTAGCGCTTTGTCAAATTCTTCCCCTGTTAAATAACTATCTGTTCCAGCATATTTTATTTCAAAGTATGAGCTATTATTTGTATGTGCTGAATAAATTGCTTCAAGAACTCGATCTTTTGATTTAGTTGGTGGAATTCGATATATTTGACCAAAAATTTTTAAAAATAGAACTCTAGAACTATAACTAGTTAGTTGGATCGGGTTAATAGTTGAATTATAGGGATATGCTGATTCATAGGGTTCTGATGGTTTACTTAAAGTTGACTTGTATTCACCCCAGTAATCTTGTTGAAGCAATTTTAGAACTTGAACAAAATTAGATTTAGTTTGTCTTGGATCATTAATAAAACTTGGTTTTCTTATTGAATATGCTGAATTTAAATCCCATATTAACTTAGAAATTTGTTGAGTTGATAGCATATCTGGAAATAGTGCTTGCATTTGAAGAATTATTGATGGAGTTGAATGTATATCAATTCCTGTGTATTTGGGAGTTAAACCATGCGCACACTTTGGACAAATTGGTTTGTTAGGGTTAGAGTTGGGCTTAACTTCACGAGGTCTAATCTTATTAGCAAGACCAGTCCAATATTTTCTAATCATAATACCGTCTCCTGACATTTTGCCCATATATTTGTCCGCCAAATACATGGTTTTTTGATGTACATTACTAGGTTCAAATTGTATATTGTATGTACCCTCTGGCTGCCTATTAGAAAAATTCAGTGAATTTTCTGATAGGGTACCTGGATCTTTGTAACTTGACCATTCCTCATAATCTGATGGTGCATCTGCTTCACATAAAGCTTTAACCAAATTAGTTATTTTATTAACTACATGATCTGCTAACACATACTCTGGTTCTTTGGTTGTGATTAGTGCAAGAGCTAGCAAATCTAATAACCCAATATACCTAGAATCTTGATAAAACCTAAAATCTTCAATACATGTAATAAATAGTCTCCAAACAAGTTGTCTTGATCCTGATACTTTAAGGAATTGTTGTTCAGGTAGATTATATGGTTTGGCTTGAGCTAGTTCTAAAGCTGAACTAATTGCTTGGTCTATAGAACAAGACCCATGTCTAATACATTTTTGTAAAGTAGATGATGCTAAACCTACAGATATTTTCTTAAGATTTGCATTTTGTGTAAACTGATCTTGAGGATTAAAAAATACTCCCAAGTCCTGAATTTGGATATAATGAGATGTTGAAACTTGAGATAAATTTGATAAAAAATTTGCTTGAGTATTTGAATTTAACTCTAGAATAATTTTTATATTGTTTTCTGGCTTTATTAATTTAGTTTCTTGTACTGTGATAGTGTTAATTGGACTCATTGAATAAATACAACAATATGTTACTGGTGCTTTTCCTCTTCTCCATTCTAAAGTATCTATATGAGAATGTAATTCTTTACCTGATGAAAAAACTCGACCAATCCAATCTGCAGGAACAACATTAGACCCACAATTAACTATTTGAATAGGTACATTAATAGGATCGTGTCTCAATACAGATAATCTAGAATTAATATTTTCAAGATCCAAGACAGGAATATTAAAAGTTATTTTAGGAAGATCAATTATTTTATGTTTTTTAAGCCAGGAATAAACTGTCCAATAAATTACTTGAATACCTAAACTATTATATTCTTGGGTTATACTTAAAGCTCGCGCAGCTTGAATCCAACTTTCACCTACAATAAATTCTATTGCTTTGATCATATTGTTTGAAGTAAATAGTGGACTAATTGGTTCTAGTGCTTTAACACTAAATTTATAGTATTCGCCTTTTCTTCCAAGTTCTAATACAGTGTTTTGAACACAACCTGTGTCTGCAACTGATAGATACTCTGGGGTTACAAGTGATGCAGGACATCCAGACTTAATTTTGTCTATTAGTTCCTGAAAATGGGATTTGATAAACACATCCATTTGCTTAGTAATTTATAAATTAATTATAACCAGTTCAATAAATATGAATTAAATTACAATTTTTTATCTAACTATGAATTAAATGATTAAACTAAAATTAATTGATGAATCTGATATTAAAAAAGAGGAACTTGAAAAGTTTTTAGCAATAGAATCTGATGTAATTTGTTTGAATGAGTTAGTTAAAGATTTTGCTGAAATTACCAAACTAAATTCTGAATTAATTAACACAATAGATGTAAATGTACAGGAAACTACAACCCAAGTAATTGAATCAAATAATAACTTGATTGAAACTAATACTAATTTAATAAATTATAAAAAAACAAAACTAGTTTTAGCAGGTATTGGATTGCTATGTTTGAATGTGCCGCTTGGTTTAGCATTTGGTTCCAATGTTTTAGCAGGAACAATTATAGGTAGTAGTATAGGTGCAGGGTTTTGGATTACAAGAAAATAATTTAATTAACTAATAAACAAACTAACTTAAAAAATATTTTATATATAAGTGTAATAATTAATAATTATATAGCAAATGATTCAATGTCCAATATGTAAAAAATCCCATAATCTAACTCAGTTGCTAGAATGTGACCAAAAGGTTACAAGAAAATTAGCAAATTATAAAACAATATCAAAATCTAGCTTAATACAAGAATTTAAGATCTATTCAAAAATAGAATGTATGGATTGTGCACGCAAGTTAGAATTTGACCAAATGAATGGATGTAGTAGTTGTGGTGAACTACTTTGTCCATCTTGTTCTAGAAATGGTTTTGTGTGTAAAACTTGTGTGGTAGATGCACGTTTAGAAAAGTGTAAGTTCTGTAAACAGGATAATGATATGTTTAGACCATGTGTAAAATGTTATGAAAGAATATGTTGGTCATGTTTAAGAAGATGTAGAGGTTGTAATCAAATTATTTGTCCACATTGTGATATGTGGGATAGAGAATGTCAAACATGTATGGATGAAAGAAGATTTTTTATGAAATTTAAATAAACTTAAGTAATCGAATAAAAAACCAATTAGCAAAATAAACTAATCCACCTGCTAACCAACTAATTCCTATTACAAATCCAATCACTTTTAACTGTTCTCTAAATGTTTTATTACTCAAATCTAGTTGCTCGCATTGAAATAAAAATAGAGCAACCAAACCTGTACATATGATAATAATAAAATCTATTAACTTTATTTGTTTCATTTTATTAAATAAATTTATTTTATCTAATAAAATAAATTTTCAATTATTTGCTTGGTAATCCATTTAATATTTCTTGAATTTGTTTGCCTAATTCTTGATCTTGAACATACATATTTAAAACTTGGATAAACTTTTTCCAATTATATTCTGAAAATAATGTTTCAGGTGCTTGATTCCATAAATTTTCAATAAATTTGTTTATTTGAATATATAGTTCTGAATTTACTGGAACTATATCTAAAACTTGTTTAGCAACTATATTAACAGATCTTTGCATAAATTAATTTATATAATTTAACTTTATCTAATTCAATAAATAAATTTTACAATTATTTAATTGTTAGGTATAGTTACTTTTAAGGTAGCATTATCAGACAAGTTAAAAGACCAGCTTTGAAAAATAATTCTATAAGCTTCAATTTGTTCTTTATTTAAAGTTACTTCTTTAGTTTCTAAAAGTTTAAGTAAAAATTTCATTTGTGCTTCACTACAACCACCCTCAGTTGAAAATAAATTTTGTCCATCATGTCCACATGTGTGATACAACATAGATTCAGTTTCTGCATATCTTTTAAAAAATGTTGTAAAAGTACTAAACTCACTAGTTTCATCATAAGAAGTTAAAACACATTCTGCCTTCCATGCAATAAATCCTCGACCATTTAAATCAAATCCTTTTGCAATTGATCTAGTTAATTCAGATTGAGTAATAAAATCAATATAACCAGTTGATCCCTGTCTATTACCAATGTCTAAAACTTGACAATCAATACTTAAAATTTTTCTAGCTAGTTCTTGTAGCTCTGCACGTGATTCAATAGTAGTAGCAGTATTTCCCATTCTATTTAATTTATTTAAATTATTTGTACAAGTTAATTAACTAATAAATAATTCAATTTTTTATTAGTTAATAGTTATTTGAAGACTCACATCATCAGCCAAACTAACAAGCCAATCACTAAAAATTATTTTATAATTTACAATTTGCTCTTTATTTAAGATTAGTTTTCGATTAGTTAATAATTTAAGTAAAAAAGCCATTTGCATTTTACTACATCCACCTTTAGTTGAAAATAGTTTTTGTCCATTGTTACTACATGTGTAATAAAATTTAGAATCTTCTTTATTTATATTAAATAATGTTGTAAATGTACTAAACTCAGTTACTGTATTGCCATTAATTGACAAACAATTAGCTTTCCATACAATAAATCCTCGATCATTTAAATCAAATCCTTTTGCAATTGATCCAGTTAATTTAGATTGAGTAATAAAATTAATATTATCAATGTCTAAAACTTGACAATCAATACTTAAAATTTGTTTAAATAAATCTTGTAAATTTATATTCGGTTCGATTATTAATTGTGTTTTAGTAGTTGCAACATTATTACCCATTATAATTAATTTTATAATTAATTTTACTTAAATTATTTGTACTAGTTAATTCAATAAAATAATTAATCAATTTTTTTAGTTTATTTATTTAAAATATTTGATAGATCAAATTTACCAACCTGAGCCATTTGAGCTCTAATTAATTCAATTGATTTATCAAATCCATTTGTTTTAATTGGATCACAAATAGTTACTTCAACATCAATTTGTTCTTGACATAAAAAATCAAATCCTAACAAATCAAATACATTTTGTTTATAATTAATAATAATTGGTTGGACTGGATAACCTAACTTAAATGCACTAGATCTAAATTTACAAATGGTTTTCTCATGAGTTAACATACCTTCAGGAAATATTAACAATCTTGTTTCTTCTGGATTAAATTTAAAAAACGTTCTTAATTTATTAAATGTGTTACCTCCCTCTGTTATTATGTGTGGGAGCAAATTAAGCATAACTTTTCCAAAAACTATTTCTTTTGTAATTGGTGAAACAACAAGTCCACATAAAGTTTTTTCATTAAGTAATGAACCAATAATAAGAGCATCATGATAGTTTGTATGATTTGCAATTAAAACTCTTTGATAAGATGAATCAAGTAATTTAGATTTTGATTCTTGAGAACATGTTATATTAATATTTAATAACCAACATAACCAACTATTTAACCAAAACATATAGTTTAAATCTATCCAATTTAATTTTAGTCTAATAAATAGTGTTATACCAACAGGAATAAAAAATCCAAGTCTAATTACACCTCTAATTTTATCAATTAAAGACCAATTAATAGGATTTCTTTTAATAGATTTAATATTGTTGGATTGACAAGTTTGTTTATTTAATGCCATACCTCTCCATACCTTACATATTTGACAGTATGGTGTATTACATTCAAAATGAATTAAATGATTACATTTAGAAAATTCACAAATATCTTTATGTGATGAACTAAATATTTCATTACATTCAGGGCAAATACAATTTATTTCTTCCATTTATTATATAATATAAAATAAAGTTAAATACAAGATAATAAATATTCAATTTTATTTAAATATATATACATACACAATAATAAAAAAACTACTTGGATTAATGTATTCATTTTGTTTTATTAAATGCAATTATTGCAAATAATATATTAAGGCAATTTTTTATGTAATATATATTATATATATATGATATTAACACGTTGGATTAAAGATGAAAGAATAGAAGATGAACTTTCAGACTTTATTGACATTGGTTTAAGAAGTATAAATAATAATCCTATTCAATTTGTACGTTATAATTTTAATTCTAATGATGCTAATGTAACACTTGGTGAATGGTTAAAAGCCGGAGGATATATTGGTAGTCAATATATTGGTTTTTTTAATATAAATGCAATTCGTACATGGTTAACAGCAATATCTGTAACTGAAAGAATACATAATTTTGCAAATGGTATTAATTTTATTATGTTAAATTTTAAAGAAACATATATGTTAGATAATCAAAGACCAAGAATAGAAGAACTAAAAAATTTAGAATTGAATGACTCTGTTAGAAGAGAAGAAGGTAAGCTTAAATATTTTACTCCACCAGCATATACAGAAAATGACTCAAATATTGAACATTCAAATCCTGAAGAAATTAATATTGTTGCATTTAATATGGCTGTCTATGGTATTTATTGTTCTAGTCCATATATTTTATTAAAATCAGATCCAAGAAGAAACTCTTCTTTTGGTAATTTAAAAAATAATTATACTGACAGAAATGTAAGATTAATTAATGAGGTATTAAATAGGTTAAGAATACAATTTCCAGGAGTTAAACCCAACCTATTAACTTATAGTGAATTTTATAATTTAAGACGTCGACAAACACAAGACGAGTGTTTTAATAAATTACAAGAATTTATTCAAAAAATTAACTCTAACAGTATTAACTTTAACACTTTTAACTTTATTCAATGGAGTGAAATATTTACAACAATATTTACATTTAATTTAGGTGTTGGTGAACAAGTTTTTGTTAAAGAAAATAATGGTATAATTAGTTTAAATGAAGAATTAAAATATTTTATTCCAGAAGATATATATAAATCAAGACTTGATAAATTAAAAATAAATATACAATTTTATTCTTTTGAGTCTGAAACAATTGAGTATATTAATGATAATTTTAGTACTTCATTATTAAATATCGCAAGCTTTTTAAATAATCCTGATACACGTGTTCAAACTATTCAAATACTTACTCAAGTACAAGCTAATTCTAATGAATATATAGCGGAAGTTGATGAAATTAATGCAGCAAAACAAGCTGCAATAGATGCAAATAAAGCAACAGAAGCAGCTAAAACTATACAACAAAGAGATAATGAAAGAGCTTCTAAAAATGCTCAAAAACAATCAAATAAAGCACGAGATGAAGTAATAATACAAAGACTTGTTCGGGCTAGAATTCCTCAACAAGAATCAGTATTAGGGAAAAAATTAAAACAAGCAAACACAGCAAACACAGCAAACACAGCAAAAAATAGTAGAAGTAGAAGTAGAAATAAATTAAAATACCTTAAATATAAAGCAAAGTATTTAGATTTGTTAAGCAAATTAAGCTTAAATTAGAATCCATAGAACTCTCTCCACATATTAACTCTTGAACGAATCACATCGATAGAATCGCAGGACTCGAATGAATTAAAGACTTTGAGCATTGACTCTTGGGTTGATGCTATGGGATCATTTGCAGAATAGCAAGTTGGTACACCATGTTCATCAACTCCAATATGAAATCTTCCCAGCTTGGAAATTTTACCTGGTGTCTTCTTGCACACATTGCGGATTTCAATAGTAGTTTCACGTCCATCCTCATACACAGTTTCCCATGTTTGTTCAGATGATTTCATTGCAAAACGTTCAGTATCTCGGTCAATTCTCTGGGCAAAGTTTCCACCAACACCAAAAACAATGTTAGTAGCACACCATCCATCTAGAATCATTTGAGCCAAAATAGCTTCAATTTTAGGAATATTCAATCCATCCCCATAGATGATCTTATACTGAGGAGGTAGTACCTTGAAACCATTCGAATTTATCGTAATGTGATCTCGCAAATTCGCTTCCATGATTTTTAAAATTTCGCTAATAGTCTGTCCAGGAGTTAATTCAGAACCATTTTCATCCAACAAGCAAGAATCAGGTCTGATAACAAAGCATCCATCTCGACCTAGAATAATATCTCTAAGTTCTCCAGATGTCACTTTATCGACAAATTTTCTCATATCGAAAGTATCAGCTACATAAGAAATAATACCAGTAGGATAAGCAGCTAATGCACGTTTAACTTGTTTAAATTCACCTTCTTCACCTTCACACATAGCTTGATTGTGTTCAATAGCTGCAACAGACCAAGCAATCATTTGCTTACACATATCCTCATATGATATAAGACTATTAGTTCCAGCAGTTTTCATTTTGTGTGTGATAGCAGGGACAGTGTCACTACCCTTAATCACATACAAAATAGCGCCACAACCAACATTCGCAGCTTCCATACAGGTCACACCTCTTAGTGCGAAGCATTGAAGAGCAAAATCCAACCAACCTTTCATAATTTCCGGAGTAGTTGTTTGCTTGAGAGCCTTCTTAATTACTTTACTATATCCAAGTGCATTAGTAGCACAAGTGGTTGGATACCATAGACACTGCATAATCAATGGCTCAAAATGAGAAACCATTTGAGCGCAATCAGGATCAGTATTTTCAATTGTTGCAATAGGAATTCCAACTGGAACAATAGTCCCATCAGGGATTGCAGAGTATTTGATAGGTAGAATTCCTCCGTGTGCGAATACGATCTTTAACCAAGGATATGGGTTAAAATGGTATCTTCCATCATGTGCAGGAGTAGAAAAATGAGCTGCACAAAACACAATTGCATCATGCACATGTTCCAAAGTTATTCTAAGTGAAGCTAGCTTAAGACCTAAATCTTGTGTGCCAGCAACAATTACATGAGAATCGCGGGCTCCTTTTCTTGGTTCAACAGAAGCATACATACCAATCATTCTTTGTTTAACCCCATCAATAAAGTCAGGGTCTTCAGTCATATTACCTTGAGTGTATTTGTAAGAATCAGACCACAAAATAGGATTAGTATCTTTTCTTTTAGGGTCATACAAGTGAGTTTGTAAAACCTTATCAATATATTTTCTCATTCTAGGATTTTTAATATGTTCAAGGACAATCTCATTCCAAGAAACGGGGGCAAAAGTTTCATTTAAATCGGTGGCTACGATACAAACGATATAATATTGTGTAGTTATTTATTTTTTTATTATGAGGCCTACACAGCCCACAGATATGATTTTTTGTGTATTGGATAGAATAAAAATTTCAATTTTTTTTATTGTATATTATATATGCAAGAATATAGTTTAATGGAGTTATTTGATTGAAAAAATTGATTTTAAATAAATCTAATATATGTATTATTTATATAGTATACAAAATGGTAACATATAAATGTTATTATTGTCAGCAATCATTTTATCATAAAGGCAATTATGCATTTCATAACAAAAATATTAATAAATGTAAGGAAAAATTTGAAAGTGAAATTCAAAAATTTAAAAAATATACAAATGAAAAATTAATGTTTGATATTAGAAATTTTATTATTTTTACAGTTAAAAATCAATGTGAATATTGCAAGAAAAAATTTACATCAACTAACGCTCTAAAATACCACTACAAAAATAAATCATGTAAAGAACAACAATTAGTAAACATTAATACAAATAGCTTGACTAATGCAATTAATAATAGTAAAAAAACTAATAATACAACTAATAATACAACTAATAATACAACTAATAATACAACTAATAATACAATAGATAATCAAATAGATAATTTAACTAATAGTCCAATAGATAATCAAATTAACAATTCAATAGATAATCCAATTACTCAAGTTACACCATCAGAAAAATACAAAAAGAAAACAATTCCACTTTCATTAAAACGTGTCGTATGGGATTACTGGATTGGGGAGGACATTGGTAGGACAAAATGTTTATGTTGTAATGTGACGCAAATATCTCAAATGAGTTTTCACTGTGGGCATATAGTTGCTGAAATTAATGGTGGAGGTCTTGAACCACAAAATTTAAAACCCATTTGTCATTCTTGTAACTCATCAATGGGCACCACTAATATGGATGAGTTTATTCAAAAATATGGTTTAAATCAACGAAATGCAAATAATAAAGTTTGATTTATTTAATATTTTAATGTTATTCAAAAAAATTTTAACATTATTTTTTTATTCTGATCCTGGTCGAAATTTTTGGGCAAATATTTTTCCCTGGGCTGGGCGATAAAACTTTTTCCCTGTAAAATTTATTTTTCCTCATTTTTAAATAATTAACATAAGTTGAGATGTATAGCAATGTTATTAAATAATAAATATAATATTATTATATCTTAACTTTTCAAATCATTTTTAAATAAAAATATAATCATAAAAATATTTAAATATTTAATTATTATAATAAAGTAATAATGGTAAATTATATATGTTTATATTGTAAAAAAAATTTTGATAGAAAATCAAATTATGATGTTCATTATAAATTTTGTGAAAATAATTTTAATAAAATAATAGATAAATATAAAAAATACAATATTTATAATATGTTAAAAGATTATACAGATGCAATTACAAATGTTGTAAATACTATAACTGAAAAAGAATATATTTGTGACAAATGTAATAAAAAATATGAATCTTATAATGGACTTAAAAATCATATGCTTAGCAAGGCTTGTAGTAAAAAAAAACTTAATGCTTGTGATAAAATAAAACAAAAATACAATATATCTAACCAATCTAATACTGCAATAACCACAACAAATTCAAATAACAATTCAAATAACCAAATAAATTCTAATAACAATAATAACATAACAAACAATATAAACAATAATATTAAGTTGGTTCCATATGATGAAATTAAGTATGATTATATGAAGGAAGAAGTTTTAAGAAAAGCATTTGAAGTACCAGGTGAAGCATTCCAGTCTATAACCACAGATACATTTTTTGATCCTGATAATAAAGAGAATCACGTTATTTATTGCCCTAATCTTAAAGATAACGAAATTCATGTATTTAATGGTAATAAATTTACTGATGGGTGGGATGTGTTAGATAAAAAAAAGTTTTTCAAAGAAATGTTAATCAAACAAATGAGAACATTGGAAAAAATATTTAGATGTAATGAAGATGATGATAATCCACTGGAAATAGATAATATAGTCGGGTTTACAAATTTGTTAAAAGAATTTAATAAAAATAACGATGTGATTAAAGAATATACCGGAAAACTAAATACAATATGCTATAAGAAAAATCATATTGTTAAGCAAACATTAAATGAAGCAAAGGAAGAAACTAAAGACAACAAAGTAAGAAAAATGATACAAAAGGCATTAGCTAATGGAGTATAAAGCAATAAAATATTTATGTTTTAAAAAAACCAAATAAAATAAGCTAAAAATATTTAGAAGGAGAAGATGTGTTATAAATTTTAAATGTGTATACAGCAAAAATTAATGGATTAATAAAAGAGTAGAAACAATAAAATTTAAATTTATAGGATTTTATATAAATTTAAATCTCAAAGTTTTAAAGTAACTTGAATTTAGAAGTAATTGTTTCCATTGAGCTTTTTGATGCAGGATAAAATCCAACTACTGTTAAACTATTGGGAGCTATTTGTGTCTTACCAGCATCTCTTATATGAAATGAACGAGGATCTTTTATTAGTTCTTCTAACTCTGTCTGTGTTGCCTTTAAAACTAATTTAGCTATTCCACTATGTGCTTTCCATTTTACATAACTATCTACAATTTCTTTTGTTTTATCATCTTGATTTTCCATTGGAATTAAATCCATTAAAATTTTTTCAATAATTCTTTGAACTACATGTGCTACTTGAGAGGCTATTTTTCCTTTATCCATTTTTAATTCTGTATTAACAAAAATATACATTGCATAGCTATCTAAATTCATAATATATTAATATAAATGAAAAAATCTTTAAGTTAGTTTATTTAAATATCTTGATTATTTTACTAACCACAGAATAAATTACTTGAACATTATATCCTCCTTCAAGAACAAATAAAACCGGTTTGTTGTACTTATGAAGTGTTTCTGCAATCATAACATATGTTTTATCTGTTATGTTTAGACCTTCTAGAGAGTCTTGGGAATGTGCATCAACTCCAAGTGAAACAATAAAAAGATCAGGATTAAATTCATCAATCCAAGGAATAACTTGGTTTGTTATAATCCCCTGGTAAAACTCATCATTTGCATAAAGTCTTGATTCAGGTTCTCGAGTAATGTGTACAGGTATATTTAAAACATTTTCAGTTGATTCAGATGCAGAACCAGTTCCTGGATAAATTCCGGGTCCATATCCATGAATAGAAACCATTTGGGTATTTTTAATTTGTTTGTATAGTAAATTTTCATTAGTTATTAACTTTTGAGTTCCATCACCATGATGAAAATCAATATCTAAAATTAGCACTTTATTTAGCCCCAAGTTCTGTGCAGCTCTTGTTGCAACAACCACATTATTACAAATACAAAATCCAGAAGCTTTATTACAACAATGATGCCCAGGAGGTCTAATTAGAGCAAACCCACACGTAATTTGTTTTAATACAATGCGCTGGATTAGATTATCTAACACTCCAATTCCTTCATATACAATTTGAGGGGTTGAATAAGTAAAATATGTATCTCCATCAATATGTGTATAAATATTTGATGTTGTAAGTTTAGTTTCACAAAAGTAACATTTTTGTTGATACTCAATAAATTTTTCAAAAGTACGTTTTGTATCTGAGTATAATGGTTTCGAACAAGTGCGACACATCCAAATATTAAATTTTGGTTTAGTAAGTAGTTTTATATGTTCTTGTGAATGTGCCAAACTAATTAAATCTAAACATCTAGTTACATTAGGATTTGGACAAGTGATAAAATGTGATTTGGGATAAACTTTTTCTAGCCTAGATATTGTATAATTAATCCTTTCAGGTCTTTCACAATGAGTATTTGTTGAATAATGATCATTTGAGTTATTATAACCAATTGCAAACATAGCTTAACTTAATAAATAAACTAAATTAACTCAATTCCAACGAATTAATCAAATCAATTTTTTCTACTTCCAAACTTTTTTTGTAGATTTAATAGATGAGTTAGATTTAACAGATAAAATAGATAAATTAGAAACCTGAGATTTTATTGAATCTGGTACATGGATTAATAAACTAGAATCTTTTTTAATAGCTAATTTACATAATTTAACAGTTTTAAATTTATTTGGTACAGCAAATAATAAAGAAGGTTTTAATTTTATTACTAAATAACAGAGTTTTAAAGTTTTAAATTTATTAGGTACATATTCAAAATTAGTTACGTTTGTTTTAACAGCATCAACACATAGTTTATAATTTATAATATTTTTTGGAACATAATTTAAATTTGAACGTATTGTTTTAATATCTTTACTACATAGTTCTAATGTTCTAAATTTTTCTGGTATATATTGAAGTTGATAATCTAATTCTTTAAAAGCAAAGTCAGCAAGTTCTTGAGTTATAAATTTATCTTGAATGTAAAAAAATCCATTATTAGAGCTTTTTAGTATAATTTTACAAAGTTCAGGAGTTATTAAATGTTCTGGTACAGAAGTAAAAGAACTTGGTATATTTTTAATAGAAGTTTCACAAAGTTCTTTAGTTTTAAATTTATCTGGAACACAAGCTAAAATACCAAGTTCATGAAAACTAACAGCAAGTTCACATAACTCTTTAGTTATACATTTTTTAGGTATACATTTTAATAACAAAGGATTTTTTCTAATTGCAATTTCTGCTAGCCGTGGAGTAATAAATTCTTCTGGAACTCTTGAAATATATTCTCCATTTATACTAACTGCAGTTTCATAAAGTTCAGGTGTAACAAATTGTTCAGGTATATTTTCTAAAGCATAAACATTTTTTTTAATATTTATTTTAATAGCTTGGATACATAGTTCTTTACTTACAAACTCTTTGGGAATATATTTGAGTACAGAGGTATAACAACTAATAGCATATTCACAAAGCTCTTTAGTAATAAATTTTTTATCTAAATACTTAAAAACAATTCCATCATCTTTTATAATTAAATTATATAAATCTTTGTCCATTAAATTAATTAATTAATTTAATAAGTACATATCCAACCAATTAATTAAATCAATTTTTTTATGTTTCAACTACTAAAAAATAACAAACATTCCAGTATCTTCACAATATCTACTATTTCTAACAAATTTATATTTACCATTTTCTTTTGTATATAAACCAACTATTAGAATAATTTTATCATTAGTTAGAAGCTCTTCTTTTATATTTGTTTTACTACAATACAATGATAAATAATCTGGTTCATCATTTAATATTTTTACATATTTGTTTTTATTTTCTGGTTCATACATAACATTATCATATTTTTGATAACATTCTTTTATTTCATATAATGAGTTTTTAAATGTTTCAATACATTCATATCTATTCATTGAATTATATGTGATAAAATCTGATAAACGTTCATAATCATGACCAGTATAACAAAATGATAATTTGTGTATTTCAAGATTTGGATTTGTTGTTTTAAATATTTTTACATGTAATGTATAATATTCCATGAAGATAATTTTTAATAAAGTAAATTATTTAAATTCATCAGAAATTAACTCAATAACATTTGGATCTAATTTAACAGCTAAGTTTACAAGTTCTTGAGTAATAAAATCTTCAGGTACATACTGAATAGTAAATGGTTTTGATTTAATTGCAGTCTCACAAAGTTCAGGTGTTATCATTCTTTCAGGTACATATTGTAATGCCGAAGCAAATTTTTGTACAGCTAGCTCACACATTTCGAAAGTTTTAAATTTTTTAGGTATGGAGGCAAATGCATGATGATCAGATTTAAAAGTTGATTCACACAACTCTCGAGTTATAAATTTTCCGGGTATTTGATTTAATAAATCAAAATTTATTTTAACAAGTTTTTCACATAACTCTTTGGTTATAAAATTTTCTGGTATATGTTTATAAGCTCCACAAAAGCTTGCAACTGCTGAAATACATAAATCTGGTGTTTTTAGTTCATTTGGCACCTTCATCAAAGCAAGACCAGATTGTTTAACAGCTAGCTCGCATAACTCCGAATCAATCATATTTTTTGGTATATGTTCTAAAGCAAAACCATCTAATTTAACAGCTTGGATACAAAGGTCTTTGGTAATAAACTGACGAGGTATGTTCTGTAAATAGTATCTACAAAATTTAATAGTTCTTTCACATCTTTCTTGAGTAATAAATTTAATTGGAATTCCTGTTAAAGTATATATACATTTATTTTTATTAGTTTGAATAGCTAACTCACATAGTTCCTCGGTAATAAAATTTTCTGGAATATTTGCAAGTGCTTGAGTATCACGTTCAACAGTATATTTTAGCAACCAAGGAAATAAAAAATCAGCATGAAGATATTTTAAGGCAAATCCTGATTTATAAGAGGCTAAATCATACAACTCTTTAGCCAAGGTGTGCTTTGATATATTTGTTCTATCCATTTGATTATATTTAATTAAATAAGTTAATTATATATAATTCCAGTTTAATAATAAATCAATTTTATTTTAATCCAACAATTCTTAGGAATACAGGAACACCATCAGGCTCTTTATCCCATAACTTAAAATATCCAATTCTTTCAAATTCAAAAACTATAGAATCATCTAAATCTATTAAGTTTAAAACATATTTTTCAACCCAACCATTCCAAGTATTTTTTACCAAAGGATTTTCTTCGTCAATAAAAATAAATTTAGCTGGAATTGAATCACTAGTTGAAACCCAATGAATAGTTGATTTTACTTTTTTATCTTTTTTCATTTCACAACCACTTACATATATAACACCATCTTCAAATTTTTCATATTTAACTATATCAAAAAACTTGAGTCTAACTTTTTCATTAGATGGTGACAAACGATAAAAATCGTCATCATGTTCCATTTTAAAGTCATCTTGTTCAATATATATTTCAGGAGTTATTTGAGTTATATGATATTGTTCAGGAGCATTTGGAATATGTGGATGAGCACATCTAAGAGTTTCATTTAAATTTGTAATAACACATTTGATTGGTTTAATTACTGCAAAACATCTAATTGCAATTGGATTATAATGTGCAATTAAATTATGATAAATTAGTTTCATTGGAATATTTGTAGTAACCTTTCCTAATCCAGAACATTTGGCAATTGATTTAATTATTTCAGGAGTATAACCACGTGCTCTCATACCTCTAACAGTTAAAAGTGAAGGATCATCATAACCACTCACTGTATTAGATTCTATTAATTTTTTAATATTTCTTTTTGAAATTGTATTATTTTCAACATTTAATTTACCAAATTCATGAACATATGCAGGTTTTAAATTTAAACCTAGCTTATTTAACGTTTCTATACACCAATAATAAAGTTCTCTTCGAATAAAAAATTCATCTGTACAATAAGAATGTGTAATATTTTCAATTGCATCAACTATTCCATGACTATAATCATATAATGGATAAATACACCATTGAGTTCCAGTTTTATGATGTGGAGTTAAATCAATTCTATACGCAATTGGATCTCTTAGCGTATGATTATTATTTACCATATCTATTTTTAAACGTAGTACAGCTTCACCAGGTCCATACTTACCATTTTTCATATTTTTAAATTCATCTAAATTTACTTCAGGAGAAGTATTTCTATAAATACTTTCTATTCCATTGTGTCTTTGATCTTTAATAGTTTCAGCATTAGAAAAATCAACATATGCATAACCAGAAACAATTAATGCACATGCATATTCATATAGTATATCAAAATAATCTGATGTATATGTAATATCTCCAGGATCATAACCAAGCCATTTCATATCAACAATAATCTCATCAACAAATAGTTTTTTTTCAGCTGAAGGATTAGTATCATCAAGTCTTAAATGGCATGAATTACCCTCGCTATAATTTACAACTAAAGACTTGCAGTGTCCAATATGTAAATAGCCATTAGGTTCTGGTGGAAATCTTGTAATATTCATTAAATATTATAATAAGTTAATTATTAGAATATTTTTAAATCAATTTTTTAATCATCAAAATATTTGTTATTTTTAGATTTTTTGCCATCAACTATAAATTCTATAACTTCACCAACTTGTTTTCTACAAATTATTCCATCAATTATATAATCTAAATTTGTTCCATCTCTATCTAATTTTAATTTAACATCACAAATTGAATGTTTCTCACTATATTTAATTGAAACTTGTGTTTTTTCTAAATTTATTGACATTTCAATTACTCTAATACCAAAATATGGATTGTAACTATCTAAAATATAATTTAAAATAACTTGGCCATTATCAATACATAACAATCTATAATTATCATATTTAATTCCAACATTATCATATTCGTGGATCACACAAACTGTATAGTTATTTACAGTAAACTCTCTTATAATATTATAATGTATTGTGTCATAACGGGCTTTTAAATCTTTTTCTTTAGTTTCTTTAATAAATTTATTTTTTTCAAAACATAGACTACATATTTCATTACTTGGAACTATTTTAATTAGTTTAACTTGCTTTTTAGGATATTTTTTAACAATGCTTTTATACATTTTTTCACAAATATCACATTGATATCTATTACTTACAGGAATGCAAGGATAAGATGGATTACAACAAGTGCAAAAATAAGTATTAGCACTTGAATCAAATAAAGGAATTGTTATGCAACGCATTTCTTCACAAAAATAATCTTTTTCAAAATCAATAACACGATATTTAGGAATTGATAACTTCATATGCAATATATTAAGTTAATTTATTAACTATTTCTTTAAGTGTTAAGTTTATCTATCCAATTACTTACAGTAACAAAATCTTGTGGGTCTTCTTTTTCACAAATTTTAAATGAAAGATCTGTTGTTGAAATACCACCAGAACCACAAAAGAAAAATCCTGATAAATCATGTTGAATTAAATTTATAGTAATTTTTTTAGGTACAGATTCTTTATTAAACCAAATAGTTGAAATACGAGATGTATTTATAATCACAGATTTAAGTTTTAAAAATCTTGACATGAGTTAAATTATACTAATTCTAATTTAATAAATTAGAATAAATAAAAAAATCAATTTTTTAACCAAATTGAATAGCAGCAATTTTTCCTTCTACTAAAGCACATCTAATTTGATTAATCCAATAATCCTCACAATAAAACCTACCTAGAGAACAAGTTGACACAGTATAAGGTTTAAATTGTGTTTCAATTTCTTTTTTAGTTTGATCATTAAACTCTTTTCCAATATATTTTTCTAGTTCTTCTCTTTGGTTCATATAATAGAATTAACTAGTATTTATTCTTTAAGTAAAAAATTGAAATTTTTATTATTTGTTATTTATTATTTTGAAATAAATTAATGCAAACATTTATACATTTAAATGATTATTCAACTGCTCCAAATGATTTTTTTAATTATTTAATACTAAATAAACCGATTAGTATAAATAGTTTACATGTTATAAGTATAACCTTACATAAAACAAAATTTAATAAAATAAACTCAGAATATTTTTGTATCAAAATGATTGATGGAAAAAAAATATATGTAAATAGCCATAATATGATTAAATCTGGTTTTTTAGGTTTTACTGCAACTTTTCAAGGAAATGAAAATTTTAATAGAATAAAAAAAATTATTAATGTGCAATTCTAAATTTACTATAGGTTATTTTACAGTTGGTAAGAAAAAATTGAAAAAATTGAAAAAATTAATTTAATATAGTTTTGTTTATATATTTAATCTTCAACTTGTAAAAACAAACAGGTTAATATATTTTAATTAATACAGTAGCTACTACTTGTAATAAAATTTTTGCTGTTAAACAATTATTAGACCAAATAAAGGAGCCTTGCTTTGATCCAAATTATATTTTTAATAAATTTGGCTTAGAACTAGAACCTATTGCAGTTCAAATTGTTTATCCTCTTCAAAATTTACAAATATCTTTATTGGATTTTCAAAATAAAATTTATGAATTAATTCGTTCAGATCAATCAACACACCAAACCCATAAGGCAAATTTTATTTTGGAATTATCTTATCATTATAATAAAGAAAGTAATACTTTTCAAAGTGAAATGGTTTCTTTGTGGAATAATTTAATGAATAAATCATTATATAATTTTCCTAAATTTTTTAGAATATTAGCCAATGAAACAACTTGTACAATAGTAATAAACAATTTATTACAAAAATATGCACCAAATAGCAGAAAAATTAATAAAAAAATTAATGAAAACTATTCAGAATATTTGTACCATTTTTTAACTTATGAAGAAATTGAAATAATTACTGCCGAAACATATGAAATTTATTGTAAAATTCAAAATTTTTTACAAAATTTATCAAAAGATCATAAAAATTGGATTGCTATTTTAGAAGATCATTATTTGGAAGCTGAAAGTTTATCTAATCCATCATTTGAACTATATTCACGGTGTTTTAATATTTATTATGAAAAATATAAATTAATTCCTAAATTAAATTTTAATAATGTTTTATTAAATTTTATGAATTTGTAAGAAAAAAATTAAAATTAACTATAAGTTTATAAATATCTAATCTTCGACTTGTGAAAACAAACAAGTTAATACATTTATTAACACTATACTAGTCCAGATAAAAAAGATTGTACTATTAGACCAATATTATCCATATTATAACCACCTTCTTGAGTAATTATTATTGGAATTGGATTTATTGTACCAAACCCACAAATAATATTTTGACCTATTTTTTTATAATCAGCTATGTCAATTTGAGTTCTATTTATTTCAATTGCATCTAAATCATTTTTATATGTGTCTCCACCAAATGCAATTATTAAAGCATTTGGAGAAAAATCTTTAATTTTTTCCATTGATGCATTAATAAGTTCAAGATATTGCATAAGATTACATCCAGGTTCAAATACAAAATTATAATTTGTTTGAGTATTTTCTTCTGGATGTCCTGAATAATATGGATAATCATACAATGGATTTATATGAATAGAAATTGTTAAAACATTAGAATTATACTGAAATATTTGAGCAGTTCCATCACCAGCATGATAATCTAAATCTAAAATAGCTACTTTTGAATATCCAAGTTCTGGATCATTAAGTAAACTTTGTGCACAAATAGCACCATTATTTAAATAGCAATAACCACCATATCTTGAACTTGCTGCATGATGTCCTGGATTGATGTTTAAACAATAAATTCTATTAAATCCCTGTTTAATGTATTGTGGCACCACATAACCATTTGATGCAGAAGATAGAACTTGATTCCAAGTATTTGCAAAAATAGGAGTAATTTGATCAGTACACCATAATCCAATTTGTCTAAAATATTCAAGTGATTGAACTATTTGTTTATGATTCACATAATTTGTTGTGATATTATAAGGAATTAATCCATTAGTTTCATTACCAAAAGTATCATCAGATAAACATGCAATTTTATGTTCTACCCAAGAATCATAACACTTGGCTAAAAAATCAATCATTAATTCATTATGTGTTCCAAGATCTTTTAACTGGGTTTTAGTAATTTGAACGCTATTTTCTACAATAGTAAAATCTTTTAAAGCATCTAAAATATTTGTAAATCTTACTTCAGGTTTATTTGTAAAATTTCTTAAATTGCTTGTTGGAGGATTTGGTTCTTTTAGGACTAACATATTAATTTAATATATTTGCAGTATAATTAAAACAAAATAATTAAATTTCAATTATTTTAATAAATAAAAAAATATTTTTAAACAGTTAATTTAATTAAATAATATGATTCAATTTCTCTTCTACAAATAGGACAAGCTGAGTTATTATATTTATATAAACAATCGCTACAAAACTGATGTGAACAATGAGTTATTGTATTACACTTTGTATCCAAACAAATTGGACAATTATTAATTTCATTAACATAAATTTCTTTAATCTCATCAATAATTTCATATGTATTTAAACATTTTCTATAGAAATTGCTATACTTTTCTATTAAAAATGAAATAAAATATGAAACTAGTCTTTTTTTTCTTGCATATTTAAATAGTGCATCATTATTATATCTAATGTTAAAACCAGTTTGTTCAACTATATGTGTAAATATTAAACAAGATTTACTATGATTACAATTTTCTAATATTTTAATAATCATATTATAAATATCTTCTTCTGTTAAAAATTCATATACATGAACAAATAGTTTTTCAACAATAGGAAATATTATATTCATGAATAAATTATAACTATAACAATTACACTTATATAGTGAAACAATTCCATTACATATTTCTTCAGAATTAAATTTAACATTATCTAATATTAAATTAATAATTTTTAAATTTATTAATTTTGTACTGTCATACCATTCTTGATAACAACATAATTTAAAAATATTTTTAAAAATGTTTTCAGTAATTTCACATATTGGTGAACAAACTTGATCTAATTTATAATTAAGATAATTATAAGTAAAATTTACATTTTTTTCATTTAATAAATAGCTGGGTTTTCCATAATTATAATTAAACAAATAGTCAACATTACTATTAAAGATTAACAAATCAAAAATATTTAATTTATGATTAGCAATAACACAATCTATTAAATATTGTATAATTATGTTGTACGTGTTTTTATTAATACCTTTAATATCTTTAATTTTTATTAATCGTTTAACAAGTTCAATACTATCAGGTTGATTTATAACTTCTGTAATTTGACTATATAATATATAAGGCTCATATTTAAGTAAAAATTTAGTTAATACATAATTTGATAATTTAAGTACATGAGCAAAAGTGTTTTTTTCAACAATTTTATTAGAAATAGTTTTAATTTCAAGGAAAAAAAGGAATGACTTTGTATTAAAGTTGTTATCAAAAATATTTTCAATAGCTTGATTAATTGCATTTGGATAAATTGATTCTAAAAATTCTATTTTTTCTATTTTTTCTTTATCTGATAAATGTTTATCTACATATATATTATTTATTATTTGAATAAACATATCAACAGAATTTGTTTGTGGAATATTAGCTAAGAAAAAACAAATATGTTTTAAATCATTAAATTGATTAAAATTTACTAATTTATATAAATCTGGTATTAACTCACATAATCCAACACATAAATTTTGGTTTAATTCGTAAATGGATTTTATAAGTAGCTTAGAATTAGATTCATTTGAAATACAAATTTTAGGATGAGTTGCAAGTAAAATTTTAATTATTTCAAGAGAAGTATTTTTAGATTGAGTAATTATATTTATAAGTTCAATAGGATTTGGATAAGATTGAATAAACCCATAGTTAAATGCTGCTTGAATCATTTTATTATTATTCCATTTAAATCCATTAAATACAAATTGATTTGCTATAGGTATCCAGTCCAAACCAGTAGATAATAATTTAATTTGTTCAGGTGAGTAATGTAAAGTATACAAAGCAGTTTGAAATGCATTAATATTTGTGAGCCCCATGCAACTAGTTGCAATACATGCATTTACAATTTTATCTGCACAAGTCATACAAGCAAAATTTAATAAGTTAGTATGTGATTCATTAAAATGTTCAACTGCATCATACAAACAAATATTTTGTCCATTTGTCCAGTCTATAAATTCATTTTGGTTATTTAAATATATTACAAGTTCATTCCAGCCATTTTCTTCTGCAATTTCAGCCAAATCTAGTTTAATATCTTGAATTATTTCTGGATCAAATGAATATAAATAATTTTCAAATAAATATTTAATGATATGTAAATGTCCATAAGTTGTTGCTAAACTTAAGAATATCCAAGATCCGTGAGAAAGATTAATATGTGAATTTACACAAAGTAATAGTTGGATAATTTCTAAATGTCCATGTCCACAAGCAATTTTAAACATAGAATTAATAAATCCAGAATTTAATTCATCACATCCCATTATTTCAATTAGCCATTTGACTATATTAATATGCCCATTTTTACAAACACCATAAGCAATTTCTTTTAAATATTTTTTAATTGATGGGTTTGATACATAAATGGTTTGGGCTTGTTCAACCCTTCCTTCAATACATGCTTTACTAAAATCTGAATTCATTTAATACATATAAATTAATTTAATTGAATATACTTAACACAAATAAATAAAATAATCAATTTTTTATTTAGTGAAGTCTAACTAATTTGATAGAATCATAAATTTTAGATTCAGCAGTTCTCACATAATTAAATTCCATGTGTGTTGAATTTATTATTTTGACAAGCCCGGCTCCAAAGTGATCTTTATCTGTATCTGTTAATGCAGTCCAAGGTCCAGGAACATCAGATTCTTTAGATACTCTATTTTTAAGTTTAACATTTGTTGTTCCATCCATTTCATCATTACCAGAACCTCCTAACATTATATATGTTGTTGCACGAGGATTTTGATATGTTTGGCCTGTTACAATTCCTTGATATACAGGCCAAGTTCTTTCATAAGAGTGGATGTGTCCGGAAAAATAAATATCAACCTGATAATCATAAAAAAGTTTTTCTATTGCAGCTTGAAATGCCCGATCAATAAAATCACCCTGATACATTGGACGATGACCTTGAACAAAAATCCATGGTCTTATAGTCCGGGAAGCATTAGCTGCTTCTAAATCTGCTTTTAACCATTCAAGTTGATTTCCAAAACCTCCACAAGGTAACACATATTTATTTTCTTCTTCAGCTCCGGGGAAACCAGTTTCAGTGTCAATAGAAATAAAATGTACTAGTCCATAATCAAATGAATAATGCATATTTAGTCCTTGAGATTTAGATTCTTGAGATGGCATTCTAAATCTAGTATTATAAGCAGTAAAGTTTGATAAAACTTTTTTTCTAGTTTCATCACCTAAACAGGCAGGATCATGGCAATCAGCTTCATGATTACCAGGCGCAACCATATAAGGCTTATAAGATGCAAATGGTTGGATCAAGTTCATATATTTGTTCCAAGTTTCTTCATAACAGAACTTAAATGCACAACCTGGATGTAAAAATGAATCATCTGCATAACCAACATCTCCACCATGCCAGTACAAATCAACTTGGTCTTTAACAGTTTCTAACCATGATAAAGTTGAATCTCCATTAACAACACCTAAATCAGAATAGACAGCAAATGTTAGAGATGTTTTATTTAGCTCGGGGGCTTTAAAAATAAATTCATCAGACCATATATTAAATTCTTTATCACCAACCCGATAGTAATAGTCTTGACCTAGTATGAGAAAGTATTAAAAACTATTAAAGCCCCCACTTTCTCCTTATTAAGATATTTATCTTAATTGTGCTACTATTGCACCTTATTTGCTGGCCATTATTATGGCTTCACAAACTATATTTTTATACGAATTGGATTTAATACTCCTTCTCCTTTTATTTCTTTTAATTCGTATTTTTTTCTCATTATATTTATTGCTCCATTTATGTCTGCATTTATTAGCACGTCTTTTGATGATGAATATAATCCTCTTTTTATTCGTTTTCCATTATATTCTTCCTTTTTACATAATGGTTCTAAACTTAAACTATCACACTTTGATGTATAACTTTCCTCTATCTTTGTTATCTGTTTATCTGATAATTTATGTTCTATTTTATTTAGTAATTTGCTGTATGGTATTCCATAAAATAAACGGTTCTGATTTTTTCCCATGTTACATCCATTTTTCCACTCTTTATTATATCCTATTATTATCTCTTTTTTACTTGCATATGTTATTTCTAACCATTTTACTATTTGGTTAAAATAATGGGTTATTTTATTTGTTCGTCTTAAATTTAGTTTATTTACTAATTTCATATTATTTCTACTTTGAGCTTTTGATATTGCTCTATTATAATGTCTATTTAATGACGATATATTTTTACCTGTTATTATTTTTTGATTTCCTGTTGGATCATAAATACTCATTAAATTTCCCATTCCTAAATCTATTGATATTGCTAACTCGTAGTTATTGTTTGGTTCTGTTATTATTTTTATTTTATCCTCATATACAACACATATTTTTGGTATATTGTTTTGAAATACTATTTCTATTATTGCTATTTTCTTATCTTGAATCTTGTCTGGAATAGTTATTTTTATATATCTTGAATCTATTATATTTTTATTTGTCACACTTATATATTTTCCATTAGATATATAATTATTTTTCTTTTTTGTGTCTTTTGTAACTTTCTTCATATATTTTCTTTTTACATATTTATATTTATCTAATTTTACATATTTAGATCCAAATATTCTTTTAAAATTACTTGCCATATATTTACCACCAAACAACTTGTATGTTGAGTTATTTTCAACTGGAATTTTAGAACCAAAAAATGTTAATGTGTAAGTTGAACCCTTAGGTAAAAATTTAGGTTGGGAAGCTTTAATTCCTTTATTTAAAAGAGCATAATAAGAATTATAAGCTTGAAATGCTTTTGAAATTATATGACCTATCATTGTGGAATCAATTTTACCATAATTATTTCCTAAAGTAGCATAAACTAATCTGCCAACATAATTTTGATCTGAATGTAGTTTTATATTTATCTTCTTTTGTATTAGTTCTTTATATTTATTATTAGTAGACCAAGTTAAAATTCGATTATCTTGAATATCATTATATATATCTTGGTTATAATATGTGAAAGGTTTATGTGCAAGCATTTCATTTTTCATTTTAGAATAAACCCGTCTATATAATGATCTAATTATAGATATAACAATATCATCCAAAAGTAATTTGTTATTTTGATTATCAAGATAAATATTTTGGTTTGTAGAAAATTTATTAATAAAATAGTTAATAACAAGATCAATATTTGAAGTTTTAATAACTAAATTAGTAGTTTTAACTTCATTAATAATGCAAGAATAAATATAGTTATTATTTGATTTAATATGTGGGTTAATATTTGAATAAAGTTGATGAAACTCTAATAGTTTGCTATTAATAAATAAAGATGTGTCAATAGAAGGATTGGTTTTAAGAGCAAAAAATAGTTTTTTAAATAATGTAAATTTAAATTTATTAAATATTTGAATGCAATAAATAGAAGAATTGTAAATATTTTTACTAATTTTAGCCAAATAATTAAATTGTAGTAAATGAAGTGGATCATAATCTAAAAATGTAAATGTTTTATATGTGGTAGATTTATTAACAACTTCATCATCAAAAATATCATCAACAAAATCAGTATCTTTTTTCTTTTTGCCCATAAATATTTAAATAATTTATATTAAAATTTATTAAATATTATTAAAATTTTTAATAGTTTGTTTTTTATTTTTCCTAGAAAAATATAACTTGGTGGAAAAAAGATGGACAATATTCATGAGTTCCTCAAAAAGATCATCCTTATCATTAGCATTTTTATTATCATTAATAACAATAATTTTAGTACCAAAATGTTTAAATAAATTTTCCATAGTTAAAAAACTTAAACTGGAAATACGATCTTTATAAGTAATATAAATATTATTAACTTTATTATTAATAACTAAATTCATTAGTTCAGAAAATTCTTTTCTATCAAAATCAATACCAGAGGCAATTTCTTTAAAAACTTTATCATATTTAATATTATTATCATTACAAAAGTCAATTAATTGTAAAACTTGATTACCAAGGTCATTTTTTTGTTTATAAGTAGATACACGAGCATAAATAATATTAATTCTTTGAAAGTCATATTTATCTTTACCAATAAATTTATAAACAGAGTCATCGTCATAATCATAATAACCATTAGGAAGCAAGTTAACAAGAATTTTACCGGTTTTAACATAAGAAGTTAAAGTGGGACGTGTAATGTTAAGCAATTTAAGTACATCTTTAGATTTCATATTAAGTAATAAATATTTGTTTATATATTAATATATTAACAAATATTTAAATATAATTTTAATAGTTTTTAATAGAAAATTTACCCTGGTATTAAATTTAATGGATTAACTAGAACATGGGAATGAAAAGTTTGATAATAACTTGTTGAATAGCCTTGGGCCTTATACTCAACCGTATATAGATTAGACTCTAGACCATTTATGCTGGGTCGCAATCTCGAAGGGATAGACATACCATATTTAAGAGTAGGCATTGTTAAATTAGACAGAGTCATCCAACTTATAGCTAGACCCCCAAGTGCAGTTAATGCAATATGTATTTGTTCCATTGGATAGTTTTGATATATAAAATAGCTTAATAAATAAAATAAATAAAATAATTAAATAAATCAATTTTTATTCTTCAGACTCGGCATTAACTGCTGCCTTGTATTTTTTAGTTGCATCTTGTAATCCTTTTCTTATATTTTTAACTCGAGTATTTCTTCCCCAGATAATATTTGGAATAGATTCTTTAATTTCTCGTAAAGTTCCACAAGTAGTTATTTTTTCAATAAGCTGATTAGTTGTATCTGATTCTTTTTCAAGCATTTTAATAATTTTATCCCAAGAAATTTTTTTGTTTCTTGAATATCTACTATATCTAATTCCAGGTCTTGTATTTTGTGTTTGTGCTTGATTTATAGATTGTAATTGTTCAATTTCAGAGGCAATATTAAGTTTTTCTTTAAATTCATTTACTGTCATTAAAGGATTTGATAAAATTGTTTTAACAGCATGTGCAGGAGTAATTTTTGCATTTGAATTTATTTCTATTTGTTCCAGACCAGATTCAGAATTAGAATAATGGGAAAATAATCTAGTTAATTGATCTGAGTCACAATAACCAACTTCTATTTTTTTATCAATGCGTCCAGGTCTACATAAAGCTTCAATTTTATCTATAACAGTTGTTGAGTTTGCAGTAAACACAGTAATTCTTTTATTTCCTTCAATAATTCCATCAAGTTCATTTAGTAGAGTTCTAACACCTAAATTACTATTTGGATCTGAATCATCATAGTATCCTCTAGAAGATTTAAACATAGGACAACGATCAATATCTTCAAAACAAATAATATGAAAAGAATGAGCAGAATCAAACCCTCTAAAAATTTGTACAATATCTTCAGGTTGAGTTACATTTTCCATATTAATAATATAAATATCAAAACCATAAGTACTAGCAAATGCCTTGATAATAGAAGTTTTACCAGTTCCAGGAGGACCATGTAGTAAATATCCACGCTTGTATGGGATTCCTTTGGAATTATAATATTCTTCATTTGCAATAAAACTGTTCAAATCATCAATTAAATTATTTTGAACAGTTTTAGATAAAATAGTGTTAGCTAAATTTTTATTTGTATATACTTGTAAATTTTTCCATTTAACAATTGATCTTGTAACTTCTTTTGTTTTAGAATTATCATCATCGCCTCTTTTTCTTTTTTTATTAGAAGGTTCGACTTCATGAGTAATAATAGGAAGAAATAGATTCAAATAGGTTGTAAATGTATTTTTGGAAACAATTTCTTGAATATATTTTTTAAGTCCAGGAACATCAAGACTAGAAGATTCAAAAATAATATTTTTTGTTGAATGATCTAGTCCAATTGATATTTTATGGTTTAAATAGTTTTCAGTAATTTTATTTTTAGTAAATTTAATATTTGTAATATCTACATCTAAATTATAATTATGTTCAACATTATCTTGAATAAGTATTTTTTTATAATTTGAAATTAAATAAGTAATAATTTTTTGGTAATAAATAGATTCTAAATCAATAATTACAGTATAATAACTTAATCCCAACTTTCTTTTTATTTCAAAAAAATTTATTGGTAAATTTAAAGTTCTAGTACTTGTTTCAATTTCAGAAATAAGAGAAGAAATAAGAGTTGTTCCAATCATAGTTGTTACAGGATCATTTGGCAAACCCAAATGTTTTGTCAAATATGTAGTAGCAACTCCTCCAATAACTAAGTTTAAACTCGATGCCATATTTATATTTACTTAATTGTTTAATTGTTTAATTGTATATAAATAATGAAAGATAAAGAAAAATCAATTTTTTAAGTTAAAAAATTGATTTTATATATAATTTGATTAGTGGGATTAATTTAAATACCAATGTTAACTTCTAGACTTGCTAATGGATTAATTATATTAGTTGGGTTAGAATATTTAAATTATTTGCTATTAGAACCTTATTTAGTTTATTCAAATATATTTAAAGAGTTTATTTCCAATAGTTTAATTATTGGAGGGATTGGTATAGTTTGTCTTCAAAAAATAAACTATTGGCAGCTATTTGGATTTATTTTTACATGGATAGGTATGATTGGATTTGTAGTTAGTTCAGATATAAATTTAATTGAAGATGGATGGATAAAAAGTATTTTAGTAGTTAAAATATTTTTTGTTAAAACTTTTTGGTTTTGGATTGGATTAGTATGTTTAAGTATTATTATTAGATCTGTATATTATGATGGAGTATTACTTATAATTAAATATTTACAGCAAGTTATAAATCCAGAAAAAATGAAAACATCATCAAGCTTAGAATTTGTTCAAGTATAAAATTGAGATAAACCAATTTTTTATTTAGTTTATTACACTTACTAAAAAAATTGAAAAAATTTATTTATATTAACTCCATTAATTGACTTTTTTTCGGTCTAATGCATTAATAGTTACTTAGTGAAACTTGTAGAAACATAATATTTTGTTATAAGTCTGAATTGGGCCACCAGAACTTTATACTTGATATTTCTACATTTGAAACTTTGTTAATTTGCATTTTTTATTATAAGGCTTTATGTCTCCGAATTTCTTGGCACCTGTGCCTATAATAGTTTTGCAAAGCACTTAAGTTTTGTATTAAACAGCCTGCTTTAAAAATCTATAAACAGGGGGATAAATGCTGTTCTGAACAAATACTAAATAATCCATTCAATTCCATCTACTTTCAAACAACATCCCCTTTATAAAGAGCGTGATTGTTTGACTAGATTTAAATATTTTTCTTTATACTTTAAATATTTAGATTTGGTTACAGTACTTGTTTTTGGTAAAATTGTAATTTCATAATCTTCTTCGGCTATTTTAATAAACCAAAAATGAATTGGATTTGTTGGTTTTTTTTCTCCAACTTTTGCAACCCAGTCATTAATATTTGAAAATGTAAAGCTTTGTGAAATTTTATAATTAGTAGTTGGATTAAAAATTTCTAATTTAATTTTTTTAATTAATTCATTAATAAGTCCAACAGTAATAAGTTTTTTTATTTCACTTGACTCACTTAAATTATTTATTTGTCCAATAAAATCTTGAAGAGCTTGTGTATTTTTAAATGTATTAACAATTTCATCCATTAGTTCATTTTTAAAATTAGGATAAAATCTACAAAATTCATTATAAAAATCAGCTGGTTTTGGATATTGGGTATTATCATATTTAGGAAAATTGTCTATTGATCTAAAATATTCAATTAATCCATAAAAAATAATATTTTGTTCATTTATTTCAAGTTTTAAATTAATTATTTGAGACAATCCATCAGAAATAATTTTGGCTAATTGAGCATTTAATTTTTTCCCTGATATAATAGAAAAACTATTTTTAGAAGAAGAAATTGGATCATTATGATTAGGAGTTTGTTTAATTATTTTGTCATGTATTGTTACAACAATATTAGATTTATTATTATTATTATTATTATCACTAGCTTCACTTATTTTAGCATTATAAATATGTTTTGTTTTGGAATTATAATTTTTTAGTTTTGATTCAAATTTATGACTAGTTTTTGGATATATTACAGATCTTGAATATGTTTCTGGTCTTGGATATGTTTCATATCTTAAATCTGTTTCAGGTCTTGAATCTGTTTCAGGTCTTGAATCTGTTTCGGTATCTTTAACAAATTCTTCTTCATCAGATTTTTCTTCCTCAGAATTAATAAAATCTCCAGGTCCGGTTATAGGTTTAGCTTTAGCTCTAGCTTTAGCTCTATCTTTATCTTTATTAAATGTAGTTTTAGGAGATGATGGGTCTCTTTCAAATCTTGTAGGTGTGGATTCGCTATATAGATCTTTACCAGGTCTTAAATCAAAACTATTTTTTCTTGCTAGACTATTGGCTTCAACATCTTGATCTTGAACTTTAGAACAATTTGCCATAAAAATAACTTTTCCATTCAAACCTCTTTTATTTAATAAATAGTCAAAAAATTGTTCAGTCGAGTCAATAGAATAGTTACTTACAGCCAAATGCTCATCATTAATACATTTTAATTGATATCGACCTTTAAGTTCTTCCTTAGTTGGAAGAAGAGACTGATTATACATTTGAAGTATTAGTCTGTTTACTTTTTTTTTGCCTTCCTTATCACATTGAAATTTTCTATCAGGAACATTAATATTTAAATCATAATTATATGTACTCATTGGGTTAAGTCCAGATCTTTCAGAACGTGTGCCTGAATAAATATGAGTTGAATAGTTATAATCTGCAATTGACAATTTGGAAAAATAAAATGTTAAGAAAAATGCAGTTGATTCTTTATATAATTTTTCATCTATTTTTTCATTTATCATACCTGTACCCGGTATTATAAATTGTCCCATAAATTTAACAAGTGACTGAATTGCTTCATAATCTGGATAGTCAGAAGGATTTTTTTGTTCTTGACTTAGTATTTCTTGTTCTTGACTTAGTATAACTGTTTGGGAAGAGTTTGGTATTATTTTTTCTTGTTCTTGACTTAGTATAACTGTTTGGGAAGAGTTTGGTATTATTTTTTCTTGTTCTTGACTTAGTATAACTGTTTGGGAAGAGTTTGGTATTATTTTTTCTTGTGTTAAAAATGCATTTGCTTGAGCCCAACCTGCTTGTATTATATGACTTTCAACTTCTCTTTCTAATTCATAAAGTTCTTTAAAGTTTTGAATTTGGTTTAATCTTATTTGTTTAATTTGTTCAATTTTTTTATTAAAAAAATTAACAAATTGTTCATTTTTAAAAGCACATAAACATAAAAGAAGTTCTCGTCCAGTAATTGGATAACCAGGATAAGCCATAGTAATATAAATATTTAAATCTGATTCTGGGATTGTAAAACGTGTTTCCAAATCATTTCTTGACCCATGAGCATTAAAAAAATATATATTATCCATTTGATATATAAATATAAATTATATATTAAATTTATAAGATTATCTTTTCAATTTGAATTGCCACAACACCATATTTTGTTTCATCATCTTTTGTAAAATATTTAAAATAAACACTTAAACCTGTTTCCATATCATTAATTGATGGAAGACATTTTTCAAGACCTTCTTCCCTTAAGTAATCTTCAAAAGTATCATATCTAGTAACTCTTGTAATTTTAGTATACACATGTCTAGGTTTGAAGTCTTCATTGATCCATTTGATTATTTGACCTGGTCTCATTGATCCAAATTTCCCTTTATTTTTTCTTCCTTCAACTGTTTTTAAACCCAAACTAATTAAACTAAACCAAGGTTCAGAAACATGTTCAATATAATCTGGAATTAATTCTGGTTCTGATCCACCTGTTTGACTTACTGATCCATCAAGCAAATTAATATAATTGTTCATGTATAAATTAACTTAATATATTATTTCACAATCAACAAGTAAAATTATTTTATCTCCTCCAAGTAGTTCATCATTGAAATGAATTAAATTTTTTTGGAAAATTGCACCATAGCACTCTCTTGGTTCCATTGTTATTGTTAAATTCTTTTTTTCTGGTTCTCCATGTTCTTGAATATGAGTTAATGTTCGTGGAACTTTAACACTTAAAACCCCTCCATAAAAATCATCTGTTAAATATATTAAACATGTGTGTGTAAATCTTGGATCTGAAGGAACATCTTGATGTGGTTTTACAATTCCATAATTAGAATGGTATATTCTAATATAATTGGTATTAGGTATAAACTTTAAATAGTATTGAGATGTAGTAATTTCTAGCTCTTTTTTTAGTTTATTTACTAGTTCAATAGGCAAATCTTTTAATACACGTCTTTTAGGAAAAAATGCCGAGCCATTATCAGAAAGTAAATTACTTGATTCCAAATAGTATGTTAATATATCTTCTCTCAAATCATTAGATATTAATGATTTGTAAATAATTTTAGAGTTTATATTTAGAAAATCAAGTTGTTTCATTATAAATAATTTAATAAATAATAAAATAATAAATTAATTTAATAATTTAATAAATCAATTTTTTAGTTAGCAAATTAATTAATAGTTAGATTTATTACCAAACGCTATTTTCTGATTCAATTATACTAATATTATATTCACTATCATCTTGATTATATATATCAGTAATAATCCACTCTCCAAATGGAATTGGTTCATTATTATCAACTAAACTTGATAAAGTTCTTAAATTTGATAAAGTTGATAAAGTTGATGTAAGACTAATAATATAATCATCAATAAAATCATTATTATTTTCTCTATTTTCATCTATACTTGATATTTCTGAAGTTGTATCTTCATTTATATCTTCAATTATATCTTCATTTATATCTTCTTTTAATTGTTCTCTACAAACAGGACATGTAGAACTTTTTTCTAACCATTTATTAATACAATTTGAATGAAAATAATGCGAACAAGTTGTTTTATTAGTATTATTTTCAAAACATGAAACATTAATAGATTCATGACATATTGGACATAAATTTTCAGAATTATCTTGTACTTCCATTTATTTTATTAACTACTTTTATTAATTTAATATAATAATTTAATTAATCAATTTTTTGTTTAAACAATGTTATTTATTAAATTATATAATAATATATGGAAGAAATACAATATTTAAAAGGAAAGATTGACAAGTTAAAATTAAAAAATGAAAAACTTAAGAAAAAAATTCAAATTATAACAGCAGAAGATACTGAATTAATTATTAAATTAGATAAAAAAATATTTGATTTAAAAGAAGAAAATCGTTTCTTAAAAGCAGAATTATTATGTACTAAAACACAACTCGAAGATAAAGATTTTTGTCTTGAATTTAAGAACCATGATCAAAACTAACATAAATTTGTATATTTCCTTCATCATCATCATCATCATCATCATCATCATCATCTTCTTCATCATCATCATCATCATCATCATCTTCTTCATCTTCATCATCATCATCATCATCATCTTCTTCATCTTCATCATCATCATCATCTTCTTCATCTTCATCATCATCATCATCATCATCATCTTCTTCTTCTTCTTCATCTTCATTATCTTCATTATCCTCATTATCCTCTTCATCTTTATTTTCATCTTTATTTTCATCTTTATTTTCATCTTTATTTTCATCACCATCATCCTCTGCATTTAATTCTACTTCTTGATTTACATTTAGAACTTGTAAGTTTGATTTAATTTTAATTCCACAATATAACTCGTACCACTGATCAAATTTATGAGATTTAATTCGATACATTGTATCAATAAGTTCTTTGAAAGTAAATTGTGAACCAAGTTTAACAGTTTTATCAAATGGAAGAACAATTCTAGTATGATTTGAACCTCTATGATCATCATTAAATCCAGAAACATTTTTAATAGTTACAGGTCCTTTGCATAAAAATTGTATATATTGTGATCTTATTTTTGGATGACAATATGCTCCATATTTAGGACCAAATAGTTGTTTATGAATATTTTGTAATAAAACTAAAACAGATTTATTAATTTTTTTGTATTCTTGCATAGTTTTAATACATTTCTCATCATAATCATAAATATATTCAATTTCAGAACTAGAAGGTGTAATAATTTTTCTAGGTTTTTTCTTTAAAAGTATACATTCATCATCCCAATAGCCATCACATTCACAATCCACATGTGCAAGACGTTTAGTTTCTTCAAAAGTTATTTTTTTGGGAATACCTCCATTCCATTGAGTTGTCATATGATAATATAATTTTGACTTATATCTAACAAATCTAATTTCTGTTAAATAATAAATATAATTAAAAATATTATTAAATATAGTTTTTAGTTCTTTATCTGTTTTATCTTGAAGATTAATTTGTAAGTCAAATTTTGTAGTAGCAGACATTTTTATTTTGAAATAAGTTAAACTAAATAAGTATTAATTTCTAATAAATAAAATTATCAATTTTTTACTCTGTTAAGGTTAAAAATAACCTATAGCAATTTTTTATTAAATTAATAATATTTTGAATTGTATATATTTTTGTTCTTTTAATGTTTAATATTTTAATTTGTAATAAATTTTTGATAACATTTATATAAAAAATCATAAGTGCAAACTTTACAAATCAATACTTTTAATTTGATTTTTAACAGGATTTTCAACTGTTGATAATTCTACACTTGAACCTTCTTCAATAGATTTTTCCTCTTCAATAAGTTCATTAAAAATATTAGTAATGTATCCTGGAGGTAACTTTTCCTTCTTATTTCTTGCAATATTACGATTAACAAGAGAAGTTCCCAACATTTCCAACATTCCTTCAATATCATCAGAAGTTACAGCGGAAATTTCGGTCTTAGAAGTGTACTTAACATAAGTCACATAACAAGTAATAACAACAGTTAAAAAGATACCCATAAAAGTTCCAGTATTTGCAACAGCAATAGCAAAAGAATCTAAAAATGCACTTGAATCAGAAGGAACACACACATAATAATTTTCAGTTAATTGAGTAGGTGCATTATTATAAGCATTAGTATTTGGGTTAAAAGGTCCTAATTCACCAAGTGAATCATAACAAGTGAGTTGTATGTCCCAAGCAGATAGACCACCATTCATATTTAAACTTTTGTCATAAACACCCATATTTTCTGTCGTAAGTTGCGTCAGTTGAACTGTTTTAATAGCATCAAAATTTAGATACTCTTGTAGTGTAGGATCATTTTTAAGAGCATTTATATCATAATTTGTATTCATAATATTAATCAGTGAAAAGAGCTTTTGATTCAAAG
>JACCEA012192273.1_pt1 | contig 89294 bp, 64 predicted proteins | sample 7449851 | NCBI WGS metagenome assembly JACCEA01 (sample SAMN15323453, study PRJNA562643) | freshwater metagenome | isolation source: river surface water | place: USA:Blue River Watershed | collected 2017-08-18 | reverse complement strand
TCATTTATAACTTCTTCCATAGTTTTATTATCTACTTCATTTAATTTATCTAATCCTTCTTGTACTTCTTTTGTAGTTTTAATTGTATCTCCATTACCATCTACTAACTCTATTCCTTTAAATTCAGCTTTAGGAGTTTTATCATCTTTTTTAACTTCTTCTACTTCTATACTTTTTTTACTTAACTTATCTACTACATTTTGTGTAACTCTTTTGATTTGGAATATTTCATCTACATTAGTAGTCTCTATCATAAGTGATGAATATAAGTTAGAGAATTGTAGCATTACTGTATTTATAATAGTAATATCAGACATCACTGGAGCTATAACTTTAGTACCTAAAAATGTGAAATCTTCAGTATTTATTAACCCATCTTTAATAGCTTTATCATAAGTAATTGGACCATTTGCATCACTTACTCTAGGAAATAATGCAGGTACTACATCTTTATATGATTCTAATAATAATTCAACTAAATAAATACATACTTCTTTTAATCTAGTATTTTTAAATTCCTTTTCTACATACATATCACGAAGTTCAGTTAAAGCAATTATAGCTCCTACAGAACCACCCATATGAAATCCTGATGTGAATATAGCTGATATAGCATTAGCCGCATCACGGTAAGCATGAGTTACTCTTTCTATATCATTAAGTCTTTTTCCTACATTTATAGCAAAGTACTTTTCTTTTAGAAAGAATAATCTTTGCTTTGCCATTTCTGCTGGTTCAGGTTTAGTAGTATCTTCAGCCATTGCTCTAAGAGATTCTACGTGTTGTCTGAATAATGGATTGTCTACATCTTTATGGTCTACTGGAGTTATAGATAATCCTACACCAGCTATATATCTTATATTAGATAAATGTCCTTTAGTTAATTGTACATCTAGTGCTTCTTGATATCTTCTAGCTCCCCATAAGTCATCTACTACTCTTTTGATTTTATTTTCATCTACTCTAGTAGTTACTTTCCATTTTAATAAGTTAGTATTATCTAATGAATCTACTCCCGGTACTAATGGTTCAGGTCTTTTTTCTACGAACTCTTGTAAGTTAATAGTATCTATAGCTAAAAAGTACATTAAATCTTCACGTCTATTAGCCGAAAAATTATGGTCATGAACCATTTCTATGAAATCAAAAGCTAAAGGTTGATTCTTTTCTAATAATGTAGCTTGAACACGTCTTACCATTTCTTTACATTCAGGGTCCATTCCACCAACTATGTAAACTACTTTTTCACTTGTAGCTGTAAAGTGAGCTATAGCATCTTGCATCATACCATTTAATATGTAATATCCCATATCATTAGTAATTATATTAGATAATAATACTACTCTTACATTATTTAATTCAGTACCTTGTGGATGACATACATATCTATGAGTACCTAATTCCATTCCCGGATTTACGTCTATTGTAGTTTCAGTACCTATTGAATTAAATACACCTATTTCTATATCAGGAGTTATTTCCATTTTAGTATCAATCATCATATCTCTTATTTCTTTAAATGGCTTAACTAATTCATCATCATTATTAACTGAAATAAATGCAGCATTTACTATATCATCATAATCAACTAATTTATTTGCATTTTTATTAAGTATTTTTTCTATATCTTTATTAATTAATTCTATAGCTTTAGGTGTCATTATTCTAGTCATATACTTACCATCGCTATCGTTTTGTATATCTTCAGCGGCTCTTTTTACTATATTAGCTAATATCTTAGCACCAGTAGTAGAACCATCTCCTGAAGTCTTTTTTATTTGTCTTGCAAGACCTCTTACTAATTGTAATACTGAATTATCCATTTCTGAATTAAAAGACATCTTAAGTAATGTAGTAAATCCATCTTTAGTATAACTCATACCCTCAGAACCATTAGTTAAATTAGCTACATATCCAGAGTAAGGTCCATAAGTTTGTGATACTACATTTCCTATTTCAGAAGTGATAGCCGCGAAGTATAGTAAGTTATTTTCAATAACGTTAGGCACACTTGCGTTTAATAAGTTTCCATTATTCAAAGTTACATTTTTCATTTCATTTCCTCCTATTTTTTATTTAAGTTATTTTTGATTTTAATATCTGTGAAAAATGCATCAAAAAAGTTTCCTTTAAGTTTTCTCTCATAATTTCTTATTACTGTAGGGAAACCATAATCTACTAGTTGTATGTAAGTTCCTACATTTTTCATTCCAGTACGAGAAACCCGACCAACTACTTGTGCTGTAGCAGACTTTGAATTTCTAGTTTCAAAATCAACTATAGTATCAAGACCAGTTAAATCTATTCCACGTCCTAATGAATTAGATGTAGATATAATTAAATACTTCTTCATAGCTCCCTCTCTATCCTTTTCTGGCGTATCTGAATTAAGAATAGATATCTCACTAGCATCTACATCATTATCTATAGCTTCAAGTAACTTAGCTTTAAATAATTCAGCTGTAGTCTTTCTTCCTATGAAAAATACAGTTTTAAGCTTATCATCATATCTAGGTTTTATAAAGTTTTTCCACATAGATTTTAATATACTTCCAGCACCAAATTTGGTTGCGGCGTACATATGATATTTAGCATATGAAAAGGTTAAACCATTAGGACCATATTGCATACATTTAGCACTTTCTTTAGATGTAGGATATGAATTAAATAATACAAATATAGCATTTCTTTTTGTATCAGATGCATATTCTTTACCTACGTTATGTACTCCTTTAAATATCTTTTGGAATACATAGTTAGCATCTTCACTACTTTTGTAATCTGTAGCAGATAAATAAAGATTATATCTTATAGATGATAGCATATCCATATTAAACATTGACGCATTCTCTAAATCAAACTCATCATATACTTTAATACCGATACCTAATTTAGCTAGCATATAACCAAATCCTTTAGCTCCTACTTTATCTATAAATAATGCCATACTCTTATGAGTACAGACTATTACATCAGGATTAAATTTATTATCAGTAATCAATTCTTCTAATTCACTAGTATTTTCTATTACCCATATATTCTTAATATCAGTATGCTTTCTAAATGATTCTAACCACTGGTTTCTTAGTTCTACAGTCTTAACCATAATTAAAGCTTTTACCCTAAGTTTATGAATTATATTAGTAGCTACATAAGTTTTTCCTTTACCAGTTTTAAGTGATACTATAGCTCTTGTATCACCAGATTTAAAAGTATCTACTACTTCTGCTATTACATTTTTTTGTATATCATCTATGGGTTCATTTTTCATGTTGTAGGGTTTAGATAAATCGGCATAGGGAATATCTGGCTGTCTTACTATATTAGCTTTAAGACCACATTCTCTTAATGCGTTTATTAATATTCCTTTTGGTATTTTCATACATCTGTAAAAGTTTTTCGTGATTTGATATCCGTAAGGCTCATAATCACCAGTGAAATAATTTGCTATGGATAATACCCTAGTAAATTCAGAATAATATATTCCATCTATTTTAGGTACTTTAAAAAATGTAGAATATTCCTGTACCACTATCTCTTTCATCGTATCTCCTTTCTTTTTAAGTTTTTTCGGGATGCACCCACCCCTATACATTATAAGTTATATATAATGCGAAAAAAATATTTTTATAATTACATATAATTATAATATAAAGAAAAGCAAGCATTAAGCTTGCCTCTCTTATTATTTATGTCCATATTTTTCAATAAGCTCGTTAAGCTTACTAGCGATTAATGATATGTAATCATCAATGTCTTTAAGCATATTAGCTTCTTCTTCGTTATAATCATATGCATCTTTATATAACGCACTAAAAGCTTTCATCTTTTCTATATTCTCATTAATCTCATCTCTTACCTTTATGTATAGTGGATTCTTTTTATTAATAAATATCTTGTCTTTAGATAGCATCATCTTAATATTACTAATAATTGCTGCCTCTGCTCTTTTATTATATTCTTTATCTTCGTCTGTATCTTCGTCTGCCTCTGCTCTTTTATTATATTCTTTATCTTCGTCTGTATCTTCGTCTGTCTCTGATGACTTACATGAATAATATAAGTCAGTGAGTTTTTTAGTCATTTTATTTAACCCATTAATTACTTCATGAAGTTTTCCTAATGTACGAGTATTCTTCGACTCTACGTACTTCTTATGATATGCTATTCTGCCATATCTTTAATCTTATCGAAAATTGGGTCACTTACTATATATTCTTTGTCATTCTTCTTTTTGTCGTTCATATCTTTCTCCTCCTATTTCTATTTGTACTATAGATGCAGTATGGTCTTTACTAGATATACACATAGCATTATACACGCCATAGTCACCATAATAACTGTCCTCTACTTTATTTAATATAATACAGTCATAATATTCCTCTGCATTAATTACTACACTGGATAATATAAATAGTAAAGATATTAAAGTGATAAGAAATGATAATGTAGTACATTTTTTATTATTCACTAGAGTTATCCCCTCCTTCGTTTATTATATATTCTTCTATTTTCTTTAAAGTACTTCTTATTATTGAATTGAGTATCCCATTTATTGAATTGAAGTCTTTTATTGAATTCTTCAGTCGTACGCTTATTATACATTCTAAATAAAAAACTAGACAAATCTCCTTCTAGCTTTTTAATCGCTCTACTGGCGTCATCAGATGGGATATTTACTTGTAGTTGTATCATACTAGCTAATTCTTTTTTTTATGTCTAATAACTCTAATCTTTCCACTACAGAGTCAATCTCATGAGGAGCAGTATGTTCCATCATAATACTATATCTTTCTTTTTCCAGCATATTCCTAAATTCTTTAGTTGACTGTAGTGGAACGTTTTTTATAAATTCCCTTATATACTTATCTATCGCATCATTTAATAAACGATTGGTTATAACTATGTGCTCCCCATTACTGACATTCTCATCATATTTTTTGAGGTCTATAATCCTAGTAGCTTCCCAACTGAATTTCCTAATATCATAACTGTAATCCCAATTCCAACTACCCATTATATCCATATATTAATCCTCCCTACTTCTATATCATCTATATTTTGAAATACAGGGAAAGTGTGAAATACATTTACTCCATTCATTTTTATTTCCTCCTCGATTTTTTTTTTATATTAATATAATTAATACCACAGTGAACGAAAAAAATAAACTTCCCATGAGGGAAGTTTTATTCTTTAACTCGGTCAGCGAGTTTTAGCTCGCTTCCCTCTATGGAAACAGTGTCACCTGCTTCCATAGATAATAGTGTAATATTATCTCCTCTATCTCTATTAAATTCTAGAATGAAGATTTTCTCTTCACCCTTTAAAACACATGAAGCTTTGTAAGCCTCCAGATGTTCTATATGGATTGTATTAGGGGTATCCACCCACCCCTTCATTTGGCAGTTATAAACTGCCTTAGCATCTATATCACTGTAGACGCTAGAATGAATAGCAGTAACTATCATCATTGCTATTGCTATTATAGTAACAATTCCTGCTACCATAATAGTCTTTCTTATAATTTTCTCGATACGAGCTATGTCAGCCTCTCTTGAGATTTTGTTATTATTATTATTATTTTTCATTACTAATCATCCTCCTCGATGAGTATATTGCTTTGGGTATAATAGGTTATGGGATTTCCTATTAAAAGCATGAATACATATTAAAGATTTTATGTATTCTATATACACTATTATAATATATATCCAAAATATTTTTACAATACGTCTTTCATCAATTTTGATATGATAGATGCATTAGTAATTTCTTCTGTAAATTTTGGGCCATAATATAAATCATCTTCTTTGAGGTTAGCTATAGTTTCATGACATAATTCATACATTGAATCTTTATCATTATACTCATAGCTATTGAGTATTTCCTTTATTATATCACATAGCTTTTCATTTTTCTCTATCTTAAATCCACGCGACTTTATTGTATCAGTAGTAGAGTTTAAATATATAAGCATTCTTTTATTATACTTAAATAAAGAAGTAAATTCTTGCTTTTTTATAAACTCAATATTTTCACTCATATGTACTTTATGTACTGAACGCCCTACTACCCATACAGCGTCATTAGCTATCTCTAAGATATTATGATTACTTATTTTATTAATAGCTATAAACTTTTCTACAGCCTTCTTAATACCGTCACTTCTTATTTTAGAAAATTCAGGATTTTCTTTTATCATAAGTCCTATCTGTATATTTCTTTGTAGCTTTTCCATAGATAGTAACTCATCATATCTTTTTTTATCAATTATACCTTTATCATAAAATATAGCCGTACCAGCATTTTTAATATCATATTCTACTATAGGTGAAATAATAACCAACGTCTACTCACCATCCCCACCAAAATCAGATACTATATTACTACTAGCATTCTTATCTTTATGTGAAAAGAATAGTAAATCAAATACAGAAAATCTTAAGTTCTCTTTATCATGATATCTTGCATTAGTAAATCTACTATAAATATATCCTTTAGGTAATACAGCTGATATTGTAGGCTTAGATGTAATAGCATTATTAACTGATAGTATCTCATATTTAGGATTAGGTATTCTCCAGTTAGGTACTATTCTACCATCTGGTTCTCTATTAATTATCTTATTTCTTAAAGATAGTTCTACACATAAAGCAGGCTCTCCTTTAACTACATGCTTAATAGAGTTATACATGTATTCTATTTGATTATTAAGATAAGGTACATTACCATTAGCTATCTCTTCTGCACTAAATTCTTCTTTAGCTTGCTTTAATAAAGCAATAGTGGATAATGCATATACTTTTTGTAACTTTTTAAATGCTACTACATGCTCATGGTTTCTTATTACATAGCTTACATTATTTTCTTCAGTTAAATATACAGTCATTGATGGAGTAAAGTTTTTATGAACTCTTTTAGGGAATCCTGATAATACAAATGTAGAATTACATTCAAATAGATATGTCTTATCATTATCTTCTATATATAGCTTTCTACATCTTATTTTATCATGCTCACCAAACTCATTATCCTCATAGTTAGTAATCATTGATTTTTTAGTATTCTTTTTATTAACTCTTCTAACTACATCAGCTACTTCAAAATATATTTTAAGTCCATCTTTGAATAATATATTATTAAACTTTCTGTCAAATAAATTAGTACAACTCTCGCTAGCATCATATAAAACTTCTCCTGAGTTTAAATCTATTACTGTAAACTCAACTGGAACTAATTCAGGAGTAGAGTTATGCTTAGGTGATAATACCTTTTGTGATTTACTAGAGTTTAGCTTTCTAGCAGATACAAATCCTACATCGTATCTATAATCATCAGTAGATAGATTCCAAGCTGCATGAGAACCAAAGCATGTAGCACAGACGCCTTCCTCAGACGCACACATCATAGTAGAACGAATCTTAACTGTAGTACCTATTAAGTGCTTATCCTTTTTAGTAATCTCCTTTAGTGTATGATTTTCTTCGTCTGTGACCATGTATCTAAATTCTAATGATGCTAAATCCTTTTCATCTTCTATTACATAAGATTGGTAATTTTTACTTCCACAATCTAGCTCTACTATTACAGTATCTTGTGCAAGTATAGATGCATCTTTATTATGAGTTCCTGATTTCTTCATCGTTTGAGTATTTAATATAGCTGCTAATCTTTGTATACTCATTTCAACGAAATGTGAATCTAGAAACTTAATTCCATCTATCCATCTTTCTGGTATGAATTTAGGATAAATCTCATTCAAATTATCAGATGGCTTTACTCTTAGATATAGACCAAAAAACATGTTCAACATCTGGTCAGGTTTAACTCCAGCTCCAGCTCTCATAAGTTCAGAGATGCCGGGTATTTCTAAGTCTTTCATCTTAATTAATATTTCTTTTCTTTTTCTACTTATTTCTTCTGGTGTCATATCAGCAGTTGCATGTACATCAAGTAATAATTTATATATTTCAGGATTTTCACTCATAGCTTTTGAAATAGATATAAGAGAGATATCATGAGATACTCTACTTCCTGAATCAAAATATATTATTATCTTATTAAATAATGTAAGTACTTCAAGCATTACGTCTTGCATTACTTCTATTGTAACTTCTTGATTGTGCATATTTCTTATTAATGTGTCTACATACTTTTCGTAATTAGAAGCAGTCATAGCATCTTTAAGCATATATGACTCATCATACTCAATATTATACTTTCTAAGTATTGTATCAAGTTTACTATTAAAATAAGCAAACGTAACTTGTGCACTATATTGTACATCATTAAATGTAAACTCTACAATAATGTCATTATAGTCTTTATCATTCTTTTCTATAAGTATTCTTTTCATTTCGCTTTTTTGCATTTTACTCTCTCCTTTTTTATTTTTTATTAATCATTTTATTTAATACATTTTTCATTGTATCTTTCATATCCATTCTAAATAACGAATATAAATCTAACCTTTCTTTTTGTTGTACTTTTCTTTTGATTTTTCTCATAATACTTTTCCTCCTCGAAATTTTAATTTTATTACATAAGTATAATATATACTTTAATAATATGAAACTATATTTGTGATTAGTTGTCTTTTTTTCTTATTTCTGACTGTCTCTAATCCTACTCCTTTAACTATGATAGCTGCTAGATTTTCAAATACATCCAAATCATCAGAATCTATAAACTCCGTAATAAAGTCAGGTACTTCTTCACTCTCAAGAGGTATAGCTATCTTTTTAATATCTACTACATCTATTTTCTTATATGTAATACTATTATATTCTCTATGCTCTTTTTTGAATGCACCTAATATAGCTTTAATATCATCGTAATTAGTAGCAGTATCAAGTTTAGCTAATATATCACGTCTAAAAGCATGCTCTTCTAATGTGTCTAGCTCTTCTTCAGTTATATTCTCTTTTAAAAATTTATTACGTACTGACTCTTTATTTGATACAATCATTCTATCTAGTGCTACCTTTTTAAGTATTTCGTATTCTCTAGGATAATCCTCAGCTAATACATCAAGTCTTTCTTCAAAGGTTATATTAGCAACTAGAAATGCTCCGGGTAGTGGTATCTCGTTATTAAATAAAGCATTATATAATCTACATGCTTTTATTCTATGCTCTCCCTCTGGTAGTACTCCATATTTAGATTTAACTTTAAGTACTGTAAATAACTCTATATTTTTAGTAGACTTATACATTCTTTTAATATCATTTCTATATTCTTCTATCTTATTAAGTATAGCAGGTATATCAGGCTTATCTACTTTAGCTATCATATTAATAGATATATCTTGAGCAAGCTTAGATAACTTTTTATTAAAGTTACTTTTCTTCATAGCAAGTCCTTTAATATCTATCTTTTCTTCTGGTAAAAATATACCCTCTTGTATTCCTATCATTCCTAAATAATTTTTAGCAACTATCGTAACTTGAAAGGTTCTGAAAAAGAATTCTTGCTTATATGATATTAATCCTCTATATTTTTCTCCTATATTAGCATAAAGAGTATATCTAGCTAAACCCCAATCTATCATTTTAGAAAAGATAGCTATTACTATACTTCCTACAGTATAATTAAGCATATTAGAATCAAATTCAGTTACTACAGAAGCAAACTCAGGATATGATGATATTTTTCTCATTATAAGTTCTAGAAAGGCTATTAATGAATCTGTATCAGTTAGTACTACTATTTCTCTTTGCATACCTTTAAATATTTCTTGTGTAGAAGTAAGATAGCTTCCGTTAGAAGTATAGTCTCCTTCATACCAATAAAAACCTGTAATTAAATCATATATCATATCTATTAATACATCTAATAAACCTTTTAATTTTTCAGGTACTGACATAGGATTTAAAAATAATATATCTTTATACTTTTTAAATCTTGATGAATCATTAGCATTATTAAGCTCATGTATTTTATAATATTCATCATTTTGTATTTGATATGATTTTAATATTAATTCTTTTACTATAGGTAACTTAGATATAGCATCAAAATTAGATGTATAAAATACTGCTTTTCTTTGTGTGTCAGTTAGTTTATTAATCATATCATTTAATACATTTATTGCATAATAACCATCATAATGGTCTTTTAATAAATGTCTTAGTATTTCTTCATTAGTTGGCACATGTGTTAAATAAACTAAATGCTTACTAATATCCTTATCCTTTGAATTAGTAATAAAGTGTGCTATAGCTCTTACTGAGTATGGTCTATAACTTCCAAAAGCCATCTCTAACGTAAGACCATTCATAGATACAGTACTTCTACCTCTTATAGTAGTAGATGATGCTACATCGAAGTTATAGTACTTCCCGAAAGCATTTAAACTTCCTCCATAATAAGTATTAATAGAAGTCTTATCACTATTTTGCATTAAGTTATAAAATGCCTCTCCAATAGCATCTTGATTTTCTATAGCTTTTTTCATCATAGCTTTTCCATTATTTCTGAATTGCTTTAGAATTGTAATATTAGTTACTATAGGAGAAGTCTTTATTTCATGCTTTAAAAATAGTACTCCATTTTCTACAAATATGTAATTATTAGTCATGTCTCTAGCTAGCTGTAATCCTAGTATATCTGTAGATGTACCATTAGCTGAGTTATATAGTTCTATATTTCGTTCATTATAATTTTCTGTAAACTTTTTATTAAGATATTCTCTATCTTCTATACCTGTAATATCTTTAGTATAATTAATCCAAGCTTCTTTAAATGTATACTTATCTTTGAATATTTCATTCATATTATCTCTCCATTCTTGTCTAGTATAGTCACTTTGGGTGTTTTTAAAAATTGGGCAAAAAATACCCACTTCCCAATTAAGGGAAGCGAGTAATTATTAAATATTTAATTTTCTTTTAAAGCATAATATTGCAGCTTCTGATTTTACTATCATATTATGTGCGTCTTTAATTCTCACATCATTATTAATAGTATCAATATCGAAATTTTCTCCTAAAGCAATAAAACCTTTTTCTTCTGCTTTTAATAACTTATCTACCATACTAGATAAATCACTTTCTGGTATAGAGCATATAGTCTTTTGATTAAACACAGGAAATCTTTGTTCTTCAGCATAAGCTCTAGTAGAGTTGTATTCATTAAATAACTTACGATTATAAGATTCTTCAGACGCTTGTTTTTTAAGCTCTTCTTCATCCTTGTTAGGATTAGTATCTGTATCGTCTTCGTCATCTTCAAATTCACCTTCTAATTTACCATCTGGTATATCAGGCTCTTCTTCAGAATCATCTTCGTTAGTATCAGGTTCCATAGTATCATCATCATCGTTACCTTCTTCTCCTGTAGTATCATCAACTATTACATCAGGGTCTGATAATTCACCACCATCATCTACTTGGTCATCTTCTACTACAGCATCAGGGTCTCCATTAAGAGTATCATCAGTAATGACTTTTTCAGCATCAGCTTTTTTATCTTCTTCAACTTCCTTAGCACGTCTTTCATATTGCTCTTTTCCTTCTCTTAAAAGTACTCTTATATCCTGCTTTAACTCATCATCTTGAGCTCCTTCAGCATATGCTATAGGCTTTGCTACACTTAATATCTCATCACAAGTTTTATTTAAGTATTCTTGCATTTTAATATTATTAGTACCAAATACTCCTTGAGCATGAATTTGAGCTGACTCTAACCTTGCTTGACAACCCTCTATTAAATTAGAAAGTCTTCCGCAAGTAATAGCTGGTGAACTAAATAATTTTGGATTAACCAATGTCTCTCCATCACCGAAAAATGATTCACCCACTACTGAAATACCTATAGTTTCATCTGACATCTTTTTAAGTAGATTACTTTGGTCAGCACCTTGTAAATATCTTCCTACAAGAACTCTACCAATTTTCTGATTCAATTCTTTTAGCATCGTGTATCTCCTTTCATATTTATATTACTAAAGATATAATAGTTGGAATCATATCTTTATTTTTATTATAATATTGGCTAAGAGAGAAAGTTATTTTCCCCTCTCTTTTTAAGATTCTTTCAATGTTCTCATCTTTTTCATCTAGCTTTCTTATAGCATCCATAAACTCTTCTACTGTCTTTGGATACATATGAGATTCTCTCAAGACAATCATAGTTTGAAGCATCGGAAGAGTGAGTCTTTTTTCATTTTCGTTGTTCATTATAAAGTTTCTCCTCTCAGTAATATTATATATCTATGCCGTGTGTTTTTTGCATAAATATAAGTGCCCTTTTTATAGGGCATATTTTTTATTTGCTATGAATTTTGTATTAACTTTTTAATATTAGCTAATATTATTTCTTTCTTTTCTTTTACATTCTTTCCTTGTGATTCTATAAGTTCAAGTTCAGGTGCTTTCATTTTATCTAAAACACGAAAAAAAGGTTTTAATAAATCAGGTGTAACTTCTTTTACTTTCTTTCCTTTATAGTAATTAACTATATTGGAATAGAAAGTTTTTTTCCATTTTGAATCAGGTATCTTATTAAGTCTTTTATACTTAGATGATAATTGATATGCTAAATATTCTTTACTTTGCATTACAATATCTTTTTCTAAAGTTGACTCATCTGTATAATATATATTTATTTCTACATACTCTAATTCAGAATATAATACTCCATGCTTTGTAGTATAGTTTTCTATTACGTGCTCATCTTGTAGTATTATTTGCTGAGACTGAAAGCAATCCCAAGTAACCTTTTCAAAGTTATCATTATCTTTTTTAACTGGTCCTCTCATACATTCACCATCTAATAATAACTTATAGTAATAAGGATACTTATTCTTAAGTAAATCTACCATCTTTTTAGTAAGTTTAATATGAGCATCAATATCTATTCTCATAGGTCCTAATACACATACTTCATTTTTAAATTCAGGGTCTGCATCTTCTAATACCTTATCTATAATCTTCATTAAAATTGCTTTATTAGGATTATAAACTAGACCACCATTAGTATGTCTAGGTCTAGAATCAGATATAGGAGTACCGGGGATTATTATCTTCCAGTACTTATCTAATATCTGTCCATCTTTAAGACTCATTGGTATAGGTAGTATTCCTTTTTCCACCTTAGGTTTAATATGAGAACTAACGAATCTATGCTCAAGTTTACTTTTATTAAATTTCATTAATCGTTACCGAATGCCTCTGCTATTAATCTAACTATATCTTCATCTTCACTTTTGCTATTCATATATGTAGAATTTCTTATAAGATGATTTACTAATCTTTTTCCAGATGGGTTTTTCAAAAAGTCTCTAGCATGTTTTCTAGTTGCTATTCCTATTATTTCCATCTTAGCTACTACGTCATCTAAATCTCTTTGATTAATAAGTCTATTTAAGTCAGTATCAGTCATATAGTCAGATGCTGACATCGCTGCAAGTTTAGTATTAAGTGGTATATATTCATAATCAGATAATCCTAATGTAGATACTACCGTCCCTAGTATTTTTATTGTAGATAATTGCATTATTATTCGTCTCCTTTCACATCTCTAATTTGTGTCATGATTTCACCTTTAGTAACTGATATCATGATTTGTCTATAAGCTTTTTCTTCACCATGTCTTCTTATACCTATAAATACAGTACCATCTTCTTCTAAGTTAATACCAAAAGCATTATCGTCTGATTCTTCTTCTATGGTAGAAGCAGTATTCAACATCTTTTCGACTACATCTTCTTCATATTCATCTATCTTTACATTTTCATCTATTTCTTTTCTTTCATCTAATGTATTATTTACATAGTCTTCCATGTTACTAGGTACTGAGTTATTTTCTTCTTCATCTAACTCATTAGCATTATCTCCGAATATTTCTTTTTCTTGCTCTTTTTCTAATCTATTCATTTCTTCTTCTTCTTCAGGAGTTAAGAATAATATTTTTTCATGTATTATTTCTTTTGCTAATTCTAATGACGAAGTGTATCCTTGTATATTATATCCTGCTTCATTAAATGGACATAATATAAAGATGATTTCTTCAGCACCTTCTCTTTGGAATAAGAATAAGTTTAATACACCTTCAATCAACTTTTCTTCGTTCATATGACTTTCATCATAACCTTCTTTAACTTCTAGCATTTTAATATGAGTTATAGAAGTAAATGCATAATTTATGAATGCTTTCATATTGATATTAGAATCAAACATTGATTTTTGAGTTACTTCCCAAGTGTATTCATTTTCTTTGTCATATAATTTTCTGAATATGTCTGCATATAATGCATCATTATTTTTTTCTTTTTCTTTATCTTCTGGTGTCATCATAGATAATTCATGGTAATATGTAGTTAAAGCATATTTTATTATTGATTTTAATATTTCTTTTTGGTAGCTACTTGATGCTACTGGTAACCAAGCTTTATTACTTTTTGTAATTAACTCAGCATTAAACTCTGTAAGAAATGGGAATTTATTATTTACCATTTCCTTTATATCTTCTGATATGTAAGTCATATCCCCTTTATACTCTGGGAAATTTTCTCTCCCCATAACGTTAAATAAAATCATTGTGATTCCTCCTAAATAAATTATTGTATTTGCTTTATAAAAATATAGTTGTGTAATTATTGTGTAAAATTAGAATAATCTGTCGTAGAAATAGGTTGTCCTATTGGTATAGTCTTACTTGGAATAAATGAAAATTTTCCTTTAACTTCAGTAGTTTTCATATTCCAGTTAGATTTACCATCTTCAAATCCAGAACGTATTCCATTGATTGTATTATTAATTCCAAACCATACATTTTTTAAAGCTCTTTCTCCTTTATCTTTAAATTCAGCTTTCTTTAAATCTTCATTAAATTTTCTTATTTGCGATGCTGGTATAGTAGTTATATTACGTCCTATTACAGTTGCCATAAAGTTTGTAAATCCTGTAGAAGTCTCAACTGATTTATTAAACCATCCCGGTCTTTCTTTATATAAGTATGGATTTAAGTCAACTACAGTTATAGCTACATCTATTTCAGTAGGTAATCCACCTTCGGTAAGAGTAGTCATTGTCTTTGCTATATTCATTGATGTAATCATTCCATATGCTGTATTAATAGTACCCGGTGAAAATACTTTTAATATAGGAGGAGAAGTTTGAAATCCACCTATTCCTAAAGGTAATGCTAATAAAGATAACTTTATTAAAGGATACATAATATTTAAAAATACAGATACAGGATTTCCATCATGTGTAGCAAATCTAAAGTTTACAGAATAACTCTTCTCAAATGTAGAACTTTGCCATACTTGTGGCATAAGAGGGTTTCCTGTAAAGAATGCTAATGCAGAATCTCCTAAAGTAGAACCTTGTAATCCAGCACGTCCTAATAAAGTACGCATTACAGAAGTAGTATCTCCAAATGTAGATGCTAGTGCTTCTTTAAGTGGTGATTCTCCAGTTGCTGATGTTAGAGTTTGATTTGCTTCTATATTACCATTAACGAAAAATGGAATAACTCCAAAATCGTTTTTAGCATCTTCTGCTGATACTATTCCACCACCTACTATTATAGATGACGACCTATTCGATACCGAGTTTGCAAAAGCAAGTCCTATAGATTTCCATTGCTCAGCTTTCATTCCACCCATAGCATAATGACGTACTATATCTTTAGCATATAAGTTATTTCCTATACTTTCTTCCCAACCAGCTTTAGTCCCCCCTATTTTAGTTGCAAAAGGAAAACCAACATTTTCTAATCTCATTAAATATATACATATTCTACAAGCACGAGCTACATCATACCAATAAGTATCTAATTGCTGAACGTGATGTGACAAATCTCCAGCGAATAACTTAGCCGCTGTACCTGCTACAGCATTACCCGGGTCCGATATAAGTTTACCTATAGAGTCAGAACTTAAGTTCCATTTTAAAAATCCGGGTTTAAATACTATGAAATTCCCGTAAGATATATTGTGTCTCATATAATGATACCCTACAGAATTTGTATTACCAGCACCTGCCGCTGGTGGGTCAGTCGAATGTAGAAATACTGGTGGCATTCCACCTATACCGTACATAGCTTCTGGTCTCATTATATCCATTAAATTAACTTTTTCATTTACATTTTCTTTTTGTAATCCGATTAAGTCCATAGCCTTTGATGCTGCTCCTTGAGCTGCTCCTGTAACTGTACCAACAAATTTGTCCCAAGCTTTTTCTGGGTCAATACCTAATACTTCTTGTATGGCTTTAGATAATGTATTCTGGTCCATTTCACTTGAGGTTGAAGATGCAGCACCATTTTTATTTCCTGCTATATCGCTACTCTTAGCATTTTTATCACCACTACTTTTGGTAGTACCATCTTTCATACTCTCTTGGTAGCGTAGCAATGAAAAACTATAAACATCTTCATTACCATAATTCATATAACTATAATCTTTATCAAAAGCATCCATTTTAACCAGCTCCTTTCTTACTATTATTTAAAAAGAAAAGAAAGGATATAAATCCTTTCCTTCTTTTAACTACTTGTAGCTGTAGTTATTGTAGTTTTTTCAGCTTTCCATTTATCAAAAGTTCCTTGTAAATTAGCAAAGTCTGATAGATACTTATCATATTGGTCCATGGCTTCTTTTTGTGTTTTAGGATTATGCTTATCTTCAAATACGTTTACCACATTACCCATATCTTTACTATCTAAGACTTTTATAGTATCTGCTTGTGCTTTAACTTGCTTTTCTGCTAATTCGTTATTATTCATTTGAGCTTTCAATTGACTTTCAGCTAATTGATTATTCTTTCTCATTTCTTTTAATAACTCTTTGATTGAATTATTATCAATAGATGTGAAGTCACCGTCTGTCATTCCCATAAAGCCTCTTCTACGTTGTTGTAATTTAGACTCGGCTTCAGCTCTCTTTTTGTAGTAATCATCATAAGTTCCTGATGTATTTACAGCGGCTGCTTTTTTAACTGTCTTTATTGCTGAATTATTATGATAATTTTTTCTTGATTTACCTTGTCCTGTCTTACTTGTATTTGCCTTTACAGTAGCTTTTACAGTTCCTTTTTTACGAGGAGTAGTATCTCCACCCATAGATGTAGCACTAGAACCAAAGTATCTCCACATAGTTGCTACTTTAGGTAATGGTGACCCAGCTCTTCTATATACGAACCAATCTGGTTGTCTGAAATCTGACATCCATCCTGCTGGTGTGAACTGTGTTATATGTCCTGTATGTGATAAATCGCTTTGCTTAGCATATACTAATATATCACCATAATTAGGAGTTGAATTTACTGATATCATTCTAAATCCATTTTGCTCCATCCAACTTTTGTTATCCATATCTTTTTGTCCACTGTAATTACAGCTAGTTACTTTAGCTCCTTGATATGTATGAGCATGCCCATTTTTTCTTCCTTTTCCTAAACCTGCGGCAATAGCAGCAGATACTCCTGTAGCACATAAATGTCTACTTTGTGTAGTCTGTGCTGGTGCATAACCTAATCCACTTAGTTTAGTATTATAAGCATCACACATTTTCTTTATTACTCCAGTAGGAGCTTTATTTGGAGCATTTATCACTGGTAACCCAGACTTAACGTCTTTTACTCCTTCTGAACCAATCGAACCTTGTTGTGCATTTCCATTTACTACTTCACCTTCTCCAGTATCTCCAGTACCAGTTGCTACTACAGGCGGTCTATAAGCTCCTGTCATTTCTGCTTTCTTTCTATGATATTTCATTTGAGCTTCTGTGATGTCAACGAAGTTTCCGTCTTTATCATGGAATCCTACTATTGAACCATTTTTAGCTGTTAGTTTTTCTCCTATTCTTCCAGTAGAACCAGCCGCACCTGATGTTAAAGATGTAGAGCCTCCCGGAGCATTTTTAGGATAGAAATATCCAACTAATTTATCTTTTCCCGGTCTTTCGATAGGTCTTTCCCATATAGTAACTTCATTAACTCCTTTTCCTTGGTTTCCACCTAATAGCTTCATACCCTTAGGACTTATACCTGCATAAAATCCAGCATGTCCTTGTGCTCCTATGTCTCCTGTACTTCCTACTTTTGCGAATACTACTATTGCTCCATATGTAGGTTCATTTAATTTAACGAAGTTGACACTAGACGCTGGTTCTTGAGAACTAGCCCATGTTCCTGTATCTACTCCACCTTCTTTAAGCATAGCACATACAAATGCACCACACCAATGTTGACTCTCATTAATTCCAGCGGCACTACAAATCTTTTTATGATTAGCGTCTCCTTCTTTAGTTCCCATATACTTTTGGGCTACATCCATCCATGGTGTTGGACCACCAACTAATGCTCCTGTAAGTATAGGGTCAATAGGAGTTTTTCCATCTGGTGCTAATACATCTTTCATAGCTTGCTTTACAGAAGCTGAAACTTCGGCTTTAGTAGCACCTTTTTTAGCCTTAACGTAAGTCTTTGTATCTGCTGGTTTTTTCTTTTTAAATCCTATCTTTTTAGCAGCGACATCTACACCAGCTCCAATAGATTCTCCAATTATTTGTCCTGCTGGTCCTAATGATGATTTTGCTCCTGCCGCTCCTGTATAATCTTTTTGTCTTTTTATTTCTTGTATATCTAGTGTCTTTAATACTACATCTATATCTTTAAATACATCCGGTGTATATATAGATGCAACGAATACTGACTCATTGAATATAGCATGAGAGCCAGTTATTTTAACGATTTCGCCTCTTCCATTTTCAGAAGTAGGGTCTATCAAATAAAAACCATCATTTAATTTTATAACTGCTGTAAAGTGACGAGAGTTATTTAATACAGCTGATGCACCATTTTCTGATAATAAAGACATCAATTCTTTACCATTCATATTACCTTGAATTTTACCACCGAATGCTGTAAAGAATTCATTTTTAGTATAGTTAGTACCAAATTCACGATAGTAATCTGCTACAGTTAAAAAGTCTTTAATTCTACTTGATAAATCTTTTGCTGGATAATACACTGAATGTAATATCATAGCAAGAGACGGTCCACATGCTTCACCTTCAGACCAATCAGAAGATACACTAGCTACTTTCTTAGCATTAAATTTAAGTGCATTATTAGATAGTTTAGATAGTATTGGTGCTCCACCCGGTTGTCCTTTTAATGTATTCCATGCTTGTACCCTTTTATTATATCTATCTACACCATATTGATTATAAAATTTAGCAGCACTTAGCATTCTATTACCAGCATCATCTACACTTGTTGCCTTAGCTATTCCTGCATCAACTATTCTAGAGTTACCTCCACCCGGTCCACCCTGTACCATTTGGTCAATCCATAGTGCTTGTAATCCTAAATCTTTTGCAAGTGTTGGGTTTATCCCTGTAGTCTTAGCCATACTTCCTGCGATATCATTGGGTTTCGGTAGTTTACTTTTAAGATATTTATTTTGGAAAAAATCCATTTCTAATGCTAGAAATTTATTAGGGTCTTTAGCCGCTAATTCATTCCATTTGTCTCTCATTTGTGGATTATCGTAAAAATTTGGATTATCAGATAGAGGCATTCCAGTCTTAGCCATCCAACCACCTTTTATAAATTCTTTCATTGACCCTACCGCAGTATTTATACCCATTATACCATACGCGGAACCTTTATTATCTTTTACTGCTCCACCTATTGATTTAGGGTCTTTGTAGTTAGGTAAACTATGCTCACCATTTGATATAACCGACATGATTTTTTCCCAAGGTGTATTTCCTACGAAACTTCCAGTAGCACCAGAATTTTCTGCTGAAGTTGTTCCACCCATATTAATAGTTTCTTGTCCCGGGTCGTATTCATACATTGAACCTTCATAGTTTCTAGTTCCACTAGCTTTAGCTAAACTACTAGATTCTTGCTTACCGTTAATACCTATATTACTACTAGAACCAGATGAACTACTAGAATCGCTAGTACCAAAACCTATAGTTTTTAAAGCACCTTTAACTAAATTCTTACCAGTATTTACAACGCCTTTCCATGTATCTTCTATAAATCCTCCACGTCCACCTAAACCTGCTAAGTTAGTTTGCATATTAGTTATTATACTTCTTCCAAAGCATATATAAGCTAATCCTCTAGATAACCAAGGATGTCTTAAATCTGCTTTTTGCCAATCTCCTTGTTCTGGGTCTCCTAATAATATAGTTCCACCATCATTAACGAATACCACAAAGTGATTTGATTGACCCATACTAACTAATACTACAACTGCTGAACCTTTAGTATTCAATGTATTATCTACATCATTTCTTGATTTAGTAGAACGTCCTCCTAAATAAGATGTAAAGAATTCTGCACTTATAGATTTATTTCCTAATACATATTTCTTACTTGCATTAAGTAATGTAGAGTCATCTACTTTTTGTCCTAAGAATGTAGTTACCATTTTAGCTACTGCTAATGCACATCCTACATCTTGCATTACTCCACCAGCTACTGGTACATTTTTCATATAAGAGTTTTGAGAATAAAATCTTGCTCTTTTATTAGATGAACCACTTGTACTACCATATCCTCTACCACCGTAACCTTGACCACCAGTTGCACTTGCTTGTGATTTAGCTTCTTCAGCAGCTTTTTGTGCAGCTTCTATTTTATCTCCAACTGAAGTTAATTTACCATCAGCTCCATTTTCAACAAATCCTCCAAACTTACCACCAAATATCGAAGACGTTAAACCTAGTTCGCTCATCATCTTACCCATTTCAGCTTTAGCTGCATCAGTTCTATTATCGGTTGCTAGATTATCTGATTTTTGACCTTTACTTTTCTTTTTACCGTCTTCTTCATCTTTAACCTTACCGTCTACTGATTCATAATCCGAACCACCTGTAAGCTTATTTTCAGCGTCTCTTTCTTTATCTTGTTCATCAGCTATCCAACTATATACCTCTCTTATTAAAAACCCTTCAAATACGATTCTTAAAGGTATCATGACCCATCCTACTCCGGGTATGATTGCTTCGATTAAGGATAGTACACCTGCTGTAAGTCCTGCCGCTAATTTATGCTTCCAAGTTAGTTGCTCATTTTTTAATCCGAAAGTTTTAGGTGCATCTTTAAGTGCTGAGTATATATCATAAGCTGCTATTCCTATATTTACTAATGTACCTATTCCAACGAAATTAGATAATGTACCTTTAACAGTTCCTGATGCTGTCTTTTCTGCAACTGTCTCTCCTGCTTCAGCTAAACCTTTTTTAGCAAGTCCCGGTAGTTTTTCCATAAGTTTAGCTACATATTTACTAGCTCCAATTTTTTTACACCATTTTCCTACTACTGGTAACTTTTCTACTTTAGAAGCTATTTCTCCTGTAACTTTAGATAACTTAGCAATGAATTTTTCAAGTAGTGCTCCCATGCCTTTAGTAGCTGCTTCTCCAGCCGCACCTTTAGCCGCACCTTTAACTCCACCTTCCACAGCCTCTTGAGCTACTTCAGTACCACCTTTTGTAGCAATACCAGCTACATCATCGGCACTATCAGCTACAGCTTCTCCAGCTTTCTTAGTTCCTATACCGAAAAATGAAGCTACTTTATCTAGTGTATTTTTCATAGCGTTAAAGCCTTTGAAAACTTTACTAACTCCTTTTATTACACCTTCTATTACTTTAGTTATTATACCTCTAGGACCTAACTTAAATAATGCTAAAAATCCAGTTCCTATTAATGGTAGCCAATCTTTAATTTTATCCCAAATACCTTTTTTCTTTTCTTTACCATCGCCATTATCTTTATTAGCTAATTTCTCTAAGTTTTCAGCATTTTGTTGTTCTATTTCTTCTTGTCTATCTTGGTCTTTCATTTCACGTCTAGCTTCATTAGAACGTTTGAAAAAGTTCTTAGCTTTATTGAATACTGATTGACCTAGCTCTGATGGAGTTTCTCTTTGTAAAAATTGCATCTTTTGATTATAAGCTTCAGCATCTACTGCTCCTATAACTCCTACAGCATCTAAATGTCCACCTACTACATTAACGTCAATAGCGTTTTCCTTTTTACCACCTCTTGAGCCACCTAATCCTTTTCTTTTCTTACTATTAGGAAATAAGTCTCTTAACTTTGAAAAAGGATTTTTACTACCGTCATCACTAGGAGATAATAAGTTTCCACCTTCTACTGATTTTTTCATATCTTCTTTTTTAACGTCAGCTAATCCTTTTGTCATAGTTACCACAAGGATTCTGTCAGATGATATTAATGCACCAGCCATTGATACTTCTATATCTTTATTAAGTAAAGGGTCAAAACACATTACACGGTCACCACGAGTTGCTGTATGATATAAAAGGAAATGACCATGACTTATACCCATATGAGCTATTACTACAGTATTTTTATTTTTTAACATATCAAAAGCTTTAAGTTCTCCACCTTTATAATCAGTTACAGTAAACTTATTCATAGTTTTTAATATGTCAGTAAAATAAGTCATCTTAATACCGTACTTATCATCAGATAAATATTCTTTTGCTTTCTCATAAAAATCTTCTTTTTTAGATTCTAATCCGAAAAAGAACTTCATTAATCTTGACATAACTGAAGGTGCACAACTTCCTGCACTGTAACCAGTTATTTTACTAGGTGCTGCTCCTCCTGACACATCTTCTAATGAACCATCATTTTTAACATTTATTTTTCCATCTCTTCTAAATGCTTTAAGAGCACTATCAAAAGCTTTTTTAACTTGTGTATCCCCGTCTTGATAATACTTTTTGTGAGCTGCTATAAACTTTGCGGCAGATAAACTAGTTAAGTCTCTTACACTTTTTAATTTATTTTTAGCAAGAGTTACTTCTTCTTCTACTTTATCATCATTAGCTTCTTCTTTTAAATCCTCTTCCGGATTAGGATTAGGATTAACTGATTTTACATCAGAGTATTTAGATTTTAATAACTTTTCTTTACTAGCTAATTCTTTTTCAAGTTTAGCTCGCTTCTTACTTCCTTCTGGTAATAATGATATAGCTCTTCTAATATCTGAGATTTCTTTTTCTAGTCTATATTTTTCTTCACCACGTTCCTTTATTTCTTCTTGCTTTGAATTAAGGTCTTCTCTGGTTTTAGCTCCTTTAACTAAGTCTTTAGTTTTATATTTCTTTTTATCCCATCCTAAATACTTATTTCCAGCAGCTCTTACTGTATCACCTATAGGTGCTAACATCTTTTCAATTGCACCTTTAAATAATAGTTTATCAAGTCCTTTACCTATAAATGATATTGGCTTGAATAAACCTCCAATCAATTTTTTTACAAAGCCCATTTTAGATATAGCATATACAGCAGACCCTACTCCAAATCCTACGATAGGTCCAAGTATACCACCAAATCTTAAGTTATTTTTTAGAAACTCCGATGTCTTAATTCCTGTAACTGTAGCAAATCCTGCTGGTAGTAATGAGTTAGCTAAGTTTTGCATTAAAACTTCTCTTTTAGTTCTTCCACTACCATCATCTACTTGCTCATCACCTAAAGTAGTACCCATTACATTTATAGCTCCATTTAATGTACCATTCATATGCATAGCTCCAGCTGTAATAGCTCCTAATATTGGTGCCATGATTGGTCCTACTCCAGCCTTTTTAGCTATTAATGTAGATACACCAAATACTGTAGCTCCTTGAACTCCTTTTGATACTGCTTGTCCATTTTTAGAGCCAAGAAATGTATTAGCAAATTCAGATACTTTCTTAGGGTCAGTTACTTCATCTATTCCTAATTTAGCTCCACCGAATTTATTAGTTTTCCAGTTATTATCTACAAACTTATCATAGTTGAAATTATCCATAGCATCTTGCATATCTTTATCATGACCTAGCTTTTTAGATAACTGCTCACGTCTTTTAACTTTTTCTTCTAAAAGCTTTTCTAGTTGCTTATAAACCCAACCACCATCTTCACCTTTAGATTTAAGTATAGCCATTCTATCTTTAGTATCAGTAATAGATGCATCTATAGTTTTAATTGATAAAGGAACTACTTGCTGACCATAGCAGTATAATGCTAACTCTTTCATTTCATCTTCAGAGAACTCTATTCCTTGGTCGAATAAACTATTCATTTCAGTTAAAAAGACATCAGTATCGCTAAGAGTTTTTCCTCCACCAGTTGCAGCTTTTATCATATCAGTGTAACTATGTACAGCTCCACCTTTAGCAGTACTCCCACGTTTTTTAGGTCGTCTTCTACCAGATGAGTTTTTACTTCCTCCAGTATCTGGGTCTGGACTATCACCAGCATCACTACTATAGTGACCACCAAATATTCCTAATGCTCCTATAGAATTTTCAGCATGTGAATTTATAATGCTAGATGCTTTTTTTATCTCATCTTTGTAATCTTCTGTAGTTGATAATAAGTCTTGATAAATATCCTTTATTTCTCTATCTTCTATTTGAGCCATTTTATTCAAAAACTCAGCTACACCTATCATCATAGCTTGCCCTGTCTTACTAGACATTATTTTTTTCTTAGCTTCTTTTGGAAATATATTAACTACATGCTCAGGTCTAATACTACCAGATGCATGCATTTCTTTTAATGATAATCCATTTCTAGCTAATGCTTGTAAATACATACCAATATATTCAACAAATCTAGCACGAGTTGTTGGGTCTTTAACGAACATTTTTAATTCTTTTGGTAATGCATCTGCTAAGTATGTATCCATAGCAATTAAAGAGTCATCAATTTTACTATTTACATTACCACGAAACTTTTTCAATGCATCATTACTATTATCAGTAAGATTCTTTTTAGTTTCACTTAGCTTTTCAAATCGTTGTGTAGCATAGTTATAATGAAGCTCTTCTTGCTTTGTTGCGGCGGCTACTAACTTACCTAATTGAAAAGGTATTATCTTAGTTAATGCTACATGTGCAGTAGAATCAAAGCTAGCACCTTTATTAGCTTCATGCTTTTTCTTAAATGCTTCTAAAGGGTCAAAGTTAGCTTCAGTTTTTTTCTTACCTATACCGAAAGCTTCTCCTAGCATCTTTAATAAAGGATTATCAGAAAATTGAGATTTAGTTGCAAATGATTCAACTATTGAAGCTGGGTCACTTAATAAAGTGCTTAATATAGTTGCACCTTGACCACCTAATAAATGCTTAGCTCCCATTTTTCCAGCAGCTTTAAGACCAGTTTTAAACATACCATCTTTCTTAACTCCACCTAAAGCACCAGCTAATACGTCTTTAACTAATTCTAGAGATGATAAATCAAATCCTGAACCAGCTGTAGCATTATTAATCATTGACATTAATCCGCCTTTAAGACCTTTTTTCCAATCTCCACCAAATAGCATTCTAGCATAAGATTCTCTTTCTTGTCTATCATCTTTTTGCCCATCTTCTTTGATATTAAACCCTATCTTTAAAAGCTTAGAGATATTTTGCATTTCAGATAGCATGCTCTTTTTATATTCAATAGATTGTGTATAATATTGTGTCTGTACGGTTAATCTAAATTGATTTCCTTTAACTGCTTCTTGTAATAATGATTGAGTAGCTTGTATTTGCAGTTTATGCATTTTTGCTTGTGCTTCTAACATTTTCGATTGTGCTTTATTAGCATTATCCATCATCATTTTATTTTGTATCATTTGCATTTTACTATCGTTTAATTTTTGCTGATGTGTAGATTGTGATACACTAAATGTGGAATTATCGCTATTAAAATTTTCTTCTGATAAACTACCAGAAGGTTGACTGTCGGGAGAACCAACTGTCGCTTCGCCACCTACTACACGTTCGGTAATACTAGAATTCATTCTTCTCATTCCTATATTAACGCTTGTAGCATAATTCGATGGTGCATCTCCACGTCCACCTAATGATGCTGTCGTATTATTTACGCTTCTAAATACAGCATCAGTCGCACTTCTATTTTTTTGTGTCGAATTACTAGTAGTTGTAAATACACCTGATGCAATGGCAGTGTAATTTACATCTTCTAGATTCGTGTTTACCTGATTAACGACTTTTGACATTTCTTCTTACTCCTTTCCTTTTCCTATTAATATTATACCGTTGTCCAAGAGCATTTTTACAAAAAAAAAAACTATCCCGAAGGATAGTCTTTAAAATATTCTCATTAAATCATCACTGACTTCTTCTGCTCTTTCAGCGTACAAGTAACCAGTTCTTACATCAGCGGCATATTGCTCGAATACATCCATATCTTTTTTCATGAATGGGTCTGTACCTCCTGATGAAACTATATTACCATTAATATCTGAATTACTACAGTTTTCATTCTTACAACTATAGAATCCACCTTGTGATATTAATTTATTTTTTATTTTTTCTTTTCTAGCTAATCCACCACCGTTATAGTAGTCATCAGCTATATTTACATATCTTAACTTTTGACCACATCTAGGACACTTAGGTTCAAATCTAGGGAACATTTTTGGAAGTGCATATCCTAAATCTAATACAGTTAAGTAATGATGATTTCCTATTTGCTTAAATCCAAAATTGAATCTAGAGAATAGTACGTTTAAATCAGCTATTACAAATAACTCATCTAAATAATTTACTAAATCATACATCTGTAAATGTAATGCTTCATTACTTACTACAGCACTGATTACAGCAGACGCTTTAGAGGCATCACTAAAGTTGCCATTTTTTATCTCAGCTAATACGATTTCTGAATTTTCTATAGGTATTATTTCTTCTTGTATTAGTATAAACCCATAGTCATCGTACTTTTTAGTTACTGGTAATAGCTTTGATAATCTATCTGCTGATATTAAGTCAGGATTTTTTACATGTAAGTTCTTGGTATAGAAGTATGCAAATTCCTCACGTAAATTATCTTTTCCTCCAGTAGATAAATTATATGGTATCTTAACTACTACTGGCATAGTATTGTCTGTGAAAGACATTCTATTTAATAAATCTCTTGTATCAGCTAATAGTTTAATACATATTCTATTAGTACCTATTCCTTTTATTTCTATTTTTCTTTCTGCTGTCATTCTTTCGATAGCGTCAATAATCATATCACCTGATAGATTTCTTTGTATAACTATATCTATCACATGACTAATTTCTGCTAATATATCATAAGCATTTACGCTTGAATAACTTTGCTGAGTTCCTATTCCTCCTACTGATGTACTTAATTCATCAAATTTTCCAAAGTTCATAACTAATTCCTCCTAATATTTTTTTTTTTATTTTTTTTTTTATTAATACCAATATGAATAAAAGAATACTTTATTTTCTCCATCTTCCATATCGTCTATTACTCTTAGTATATCAACTACACATACAATATACCAATTATTGTATTCACTAGTACCTACCGTCATATCGTCGTATTCACTTATATGTAGTAGTGACTCGTATTTTCTTATAAGCTCTTCACTAAATGCACTTTTATTTTCATTAATAGCTTTATGATATAGCTCCAACACCTTTTCAGCTTTGTCAGCTATTTTTATAAGTTCTTCCCATTCTATATATACAAATGATGGTGGTGTAAATACTTCTTCTAAACCTAATTCGATATTTCTATCTCTTATTTTTCTATCTTCCATTATTTGATTATGTAAAATATTATTCTTTCTGAAATAGCCTGCTTGCTCATAGTTGTAAGCTTTCCTTATTTCTTCTAGCTCTTCACTATGCTTTTCGTATACTTCTTCTTCATCCTTTAATTTAGCATCTCTCATATTTCTTATTTGTACATCTTCTATTAATAATTTATTAGTAGTATATATAGCATCACGAATTGCTTCCAAATTAAGAGAATCAATTACACTAATACCCCCTAACTCTTCACTATCTTTTTCAGATATAGGGAATATGAAACTCTCAGCAGGTCTATCCTCTTTTTTCATATCAGGATTTTTCATAGCATACTCTTTTTCGTATTCAGTTATTAACTCGAATATACGATGGAATTTTTTAAGTTCATTATGAAGTTGTACTCCGTATTCGTAAACCGGTCTGTATTCTCCTGTAGCATACTTTAAAGAAATATCAGTGTATTTTTCTTTAAGTTTATTATCTCTATCGAGTATATTTATCTTTTTAATAAACTCCTCTTTGTCTTCTTTCTTGATACTGTATAACCATGCATCTAACCCCATATTTTCTCCACCTTTCTTTGAATCAGTTTTGTCAATTTGCTTTCCTCCTCGTTTTTAAATTAATACCGAAAAAAATATTTCTAATAATAAAAATATTTTTTATAATTAATAGCAACCTAGATATAATGGTATCATCTAGATTACTATTAATAGTATTCATTTTAATAATATATATCTATTATATATTATCCTATCTTTACGACTGTATTTATATCAGTCATTGATTCTAAGAACCAGTATACACCTTGAGGTGTATAATAAACTATGTCATTTGGATTTGTATCATTTATTATTTTCTTTAATTCTTTTATACAAAAAGACAATCTACTAAAATCAGTATCTACAATATAACTCATATCAATATTGTCAATTGTATCTTTCATTTTTTGTAAATCCAATATTTGTATTTCATCAGTCTTTCTTTTTATCATACAGCTATTTAAGAATTCGTACATTGCATTCATTGCTACACTACCAAGAGAGTTAGATACAATGAATACGTCGGCTATATCAGCCAATTCAGTAATTCTATCATATGCTATATCGTAGTCTGGACCGAGTGATAAAAAGTTCATGCTATTTTTTAAAAAGTATGCTTCAGCTTCTTCCAAACTTTTATCTACATCATAAGCATATTGTATAAGTCTTTCTACTTTGTCAGCATCTTCTTTATCAAAGATATATAGTGCTAATCCACTTAGAGAATATATTTTACCATTTGAATCTGCTTCTAGATTTCTCATTTTTTATCTCCTTTTTTATTTTAATTATTTATACAATCCATAAACCAATCTACGGCATATGGTGAATAGTACATTACAAAATTATCTTCTTTCATGATTTCAAGTAGTCTTTTAAATGAATTTGCAACTTGAGTCATATGATTAACGTCGTACTCATCTAATCCTTCAGATAATTTGTACATATCAGATATATTATCTTTTAGTCTTTTTATATCTATTTTTATTAGACTTTCTTCTTGACCAAATACGTAAGATTCATCTTTATATTCTTTAATAAAATTATATAGTCTTGGTCCCATAGGGTCAAATAGATTATATATCATATGTGAAAAGAATGACGTTTCTACTCGTAATAAATCTGAAATTTGCATTTGTAGTAACTCTTCATCTACATTTACATTTACATCAGATAAGTCATTTTCATTCATGAATTTAACTACCTTTTCGATATTGTCTTGAGTATTATGTACCCATTGTAATGTACTTTTCATTAAGTCTTCTTTTTCTTTTCTCACCATATAAAAAACTTAAGTAGTCATCATATTCATATTACTCATCTCCTTCTGCTAATAATGCTGGTTCTAAGAATTCATAGTTACCATATCTTGAATAAAATAAAGAAGCATTAGGAGTAAAATCATCATGAGTTGTTAGCATTATAGTAATGCTAGTAAGATATCTTAATAGCTCACTTTTTATTATATATACATCATCGCATATTCTCTCTGCATCTTTCATTATTTCATCAATTTTGTTTAATAGCTTTTCGCTATCTACTCTTAATAATCCAGTTTTATCTATACTAGGAAATGAAACCATCCGTATTTGATTAGAACCAAGCATGCTTCTTAACCCTGTAATCACCATTGATAAATTCATAGATAATGATGATATTACCGCTAAGTCTTTAAGTGGTCCGTTAGAATAAAATACCTGACTACCAATACCATCGCTAGTATGCTTACCAGAGATATTTAATTCAGGATATCCTTGAATTGTGCTTACACTTATGAAAATACCTATTTAGTATATTCAGCAAGACTTTTTTTCATATTCTTTGTCATTATTACTTCTATATCATCTATATTTTGAAATACAGGGAAAGTGTGAAATACATTTTTCATTTGCTTATTTACTAACTTATTTAATTTATTCATTTTTATTTCCTCCTAATATTATTTTTTCTAATACTGAATAGATATTATCTTTTAGTGCTAATTCTCCCTCGATTAACTTATCATGAAATAAAGAAGTAAGCTCTTGTATTTCAGAGTGAGGTATTTCATCTTGACTACCATTGAACCTAGTAATAGTGTCATGTATTAGATAAGGTATACCCATGCTTGTATTCGCACCATTAAATGATATACCTACTCTATTTATTATATCATTTTGTCCTCTAGATACTATACACGTAGGAATATTATCTACAAGATTATCAAGAGCTATAAATAATACTATATCATTATCATCTATAAGATTAGTACTATTTATATCATTATTAAATGTGATAAAATTACTATTTAAAAATCTTACAGCTACTCTCTTATCTCTAGTAGCACTGTGACCATCTAATACCTTTTTAAACTTCTCATAGATTTCTTCCTTAAGCTCATTACTTATATCTTTTACAAAATCAAATTTACGTTTTTCTCTTTCTCTTATAAAAGATAATCCTAACAAGAAAGCATTGAATAAGTTTTCGTGATGAGCTTCTAATGCGAAATTTTCTTTTCCATTTAATAAGCAGTATACATTATTCATAGTATCTTTATTTGCTGTATCCCATATACTACTCATTACTAGTGGCTTACTAGCAATTACTGTGCCACTATTAAGAATGAATTTACCATCTTTCTTTTTAAGTATAGACATACCTGCTCTATTTCCAGCTACATCTTCTAGTAAGAATAATATATCACAATCATCATATCTACTGTCATTAGGATTATATGAATCTTTATGTATAAGTTCTCCTTCGCTAATATTTAGTATCCCTTCACTTTCTTTTTCATAATTAAATAGTACTTTTCTTCTTGATTCTTCATTACTTTCATTAGACATTCTGTCTAATATATATTCAATTAATTTCTTTTCTTTAGTTAATGCTTTATTATATTCTTTAATTGATTCTACAATTACTAAATATGCTTTAGCAAGAAGCATACTAGCTTCATCTACACCATTACTAAAGTCAGTGCTTTGTGCACCGTGTATGCAAAATGCTATCATATCCATTACATCTTCTGCATCAGCTAATGTTTTTGATAAATTGATTTCTTTATATGTAATATGATTATCATAATAACTAGTACCTCTTAATAAAAACAATGGAAGCCCTGATACAGTTTTAGCCTCTATTAACTCTACGATGAAATTTACTTCTTTATTATATAATCTTTGCATATAAGATGGAATAGGTGACATAAGATTATCATCTAACTCTTTTTTTATTCCAAAATCAAATGTTATATTCTTATGATTAGTAGCTGTATTTAGTAGCATTTGGATTACTTGCTTTATTCCTTTAATTCTAATATCATTATTTTCCATTTTTATTTCTCCTTTATTTTTTATTTTTTGTCAATATAAAAAAGCTACTTATCGTAGCCTTTTTATTAGTCTTTTAAATTAATATACATTACTTTTTCCTTACTTCTATCTACTAATGTATTAGAAGTTTGTACAACGTTTCTAATTGTAGCAGTATCACTTTGTAATGAACCATATCCACCTACTGCACTAGCTGTACTGTAACTAGTAGTTCCTTGTCCTGTAGAGAATAATCCAGCGGCTGGTTTATTATATTCAACGAAACCGTGAGTACCAGCAATTACATTAAATATTTTAGCTGGAGTTCTTTTTCTATGTACTGCTCTAAACTTATATTCTTCTTCTACTGCTTGTTGGTTTATATACACTGAACCATCATTATTGTAGTATAAATCTTTTTCTGGGCTATAGAATACTCCATCAAATGTAGGAGTTGGAGATGCACATTCATATACTTTTTCTCCACACAATGTAATTAATGGAGCTCTTCTTGCTGTCTCCATTAAATCAAATGCTTTATCATAACCTGCTCTATCATTTGCAGCTATTGCACTATAGTCAGGATTTTGTGATACTACTCCGTAAGCCGAACCTAATTCTAAAGCTCTTTTATCTTCTAATACTGATTTTAATGATTTACCAGTATTATATGTGCTAGCATTATTTCTTAATTCATGAACGTATGGTGATTGCGAACTAACTGATACAGGCTCAGATGTAAGCCATGCATTTTTATTTCTGTCATACGCTGCATATCCTCCACCTACAAAGTTTATTACTAAGTTTCCTCCTAATGGTGGAATGAAGTCAGTATTGAATCTTTCTTTTTCTACTGGTGTACCAGACTCTAAATGAATCTGCATTTCATTTATTGATGCTATTGTAACTGTGTGTAATCCTTCAGTACCTACAAATTTATTACCATAAGTTCCAGTATCTAAATTAATAGTATGTCCTGTATTATGTCTTACTGGATTAGCTGTAGTGTAGCTATGTCCACTTGCTTGTTGTGCATTTCCCATTACTCTAGACCTAACTGCTGTACTTTGCTTTTTAGGTATTTCAAAAGTCATGTATCTCTCATTACCTATTGCTGTAGTAATGTGTTGTACTTCTACACTAGAACCATCTCCGAAGTATTCTATATGAGAATTTTCTACAGATGGTGCATTACTTATTTTAAATGAAGCTATTCCTCCTAAATTTTTACCTTTTTTAACTTCATCATAAAACTCACCCGTAATTTCATCTGCTCTCGGTATTAAAGTATTATTATTAGCTGTACTGTAGTTGCTTGTATTGTAGTTGCTTACTGTATTAGATATACGACCGAAAGCATCAACATTAACTACTTCTACAGCTTGTGATGCATCATTTCTGTAGTCAGGTATAGTTGATACACCACGAGCTGACATAATCATTCCTTGCCCATTACTATCATCTAATAACCCATATCCACTATTAGTAGTAGTATTAGCAGTAGTGAATGTATTATTAATAAATGTATTATTAGATACTCCACCTGCTGGTCTTATATAATCAGATGCTACACTTGCTATTCTTGCAAATTTAGTATCTTTCATATAATCTTCATAATTGAAGTTATTTGGTAGTAACTTACTATTTTTAAATGTATTAGCTATTCTAGCTTCTATTTCAGCTGGAGTTTTTGCATCTGATATGTTATTCATTAAATTAATATATAATTCTGGTATTACCATATCCATATTCATACTAGATGCATTACTTGTAGTATCTTTTCGCTCTAATTCTTTTGCTAATATTTTATTTACGCTTAATGCTAAATCTAAGTTAGCAACTATCATTGCTGGTGATAAGTTTAATGCGTCTGCTCCCGGCATTAATAATTTATTGACTGCTGAGTATTCTCTTTCAGTAAGTAATTTTGTACTAAGTAATATATCTATTCCTCTATTACCGTATACATCTTTTCTATTCAATGCATCGTATAATATTGTCGTAGCCTCTGCTAAAGTCCCCGGTAATCTTTGTTGCATTGTATTTGATGTGATTTCATCATATAATGTAAATATTCTATTTACATCATTTATATAATCTTTAGATACATCTAATGTACCTTTTCTATTATCTGCTATTATATCTTCAGGCATAAACTTATATTTTGGTGATGACACTGATAAGTTTCCTATAGCTGCTTGTATTGGTGATACTATATCAAGCATTTTAGTATTTTGCGAACTTCTTTCTTTTACCTTTAATAAGAAAGAATAAAAAGACATTCTATTAATTAAATTTACTCCTGATTCCATTACTTCTGTGTATCCGTTTTCTGCTTTTTGTCTTGGTAATGATGCCATTATATCAGCTGCACTACTTGATGAATACACCTCTTGACTTCTTAATTTTTGTTGCTGAGCTCTTAAGTCTGCTCCATTATTATACGCTGTCGACGTTTTTACTCCTAGTAATCTTGACATATTTTTTGCCTCCTAATATTTTTTTATTTTTTTTTATTTGATATTTTAAATATCTTAAGTTTTTACCATTATCCTTCCTCCTCGAATTTATTTTGACGAAAAAATAATTTTTTGTATTTTACTTTATTTATCAAAGTTATATAGCATTCAGAAAATGGTTATCTGAAAATACTATATTAAAATTATTCTATCATTCTAATAATATATATTTATATTTCTTTTACTACTAAATCCGAAGATGAAGTTTTCTCATCTTTATTTTCTTCCGAAACTATAACTACTTCAGCATCATTCATTTCTCTTTCCTCTTCTTCTTCCATGTCCATTACATTATAAGCATCTGAAGAAGCTTCCCATTCCTTTATGCTTGATGCATAGTTATTTCCTAGTCTTGATGAATGCACCCATTGTTGTGTCTCATCTGACCATATGGTTTCTATCTTTACGCAGTAGTGTACTCTAGAATCTCCACCTTTACCACGTTTAGATAATTTCTTTCTTTGTGCTCTATTTTTTGGATTAGCTTTATATTTAGCTACATTGTCTCTATCTTTATCCACAACTAGTGAGAAATAGTAGTTCTTCTTCCCTTCTACTTCAGGGTCGTCTACTCCAAATTTATAGCAGAAATATATATGGTCTGGTACATTCGTTAATGAATGTGCTTTTCCTATACATATTGGCGTAACTCCTTTAACGATATCTTCATACTTAGCTTTATGAAGTCTTCCTTTAAGTGCATCTTCTCCAAGCTTATTTAATTGAAATCCAGTTATTACTGGAACCCTAAATTCTTTCGCTAAGTCTTTATGGTCATAAGCCTTTAGTGTGATAGGTTCATCTCTTTCACGTTCTGATGGAGCATCTGATGCATTAAATGCAAACTTATCTAGATAATCTGTAAAGACACCTACTATCTTAAAGCCTTGCTTTTCATATCTTTGAATAGCAGTCTTTAATTGATGTATAGTGAACTTTCTTTTAGTAGAATCCTCAGTTAAATATATTACTGGGATTTCTGACCCATGTTTTCTTAACATGTCAACAAGTCTATCTTCAAGTCTATTACCACTTCCATTACCGTTAATGATGTATTCGTAATCCTCATCATAAAAGCTAATCTTACGTTGCAGTAGTTGCTTTTTTGACATTTCCAAGTTTACGTATAATAGGGCAGGGGTTGTACCTACAGGGAAATTAAAATCTTCTGGCTTCATAGCCATTGATATTTCTTCTGCGATATTTTGTAACCATAGTGACTTGCCGCCACCTGATATACTTCCTACCATATATAGTAACTGGGGCTCGAATCCACCTCCTGTAATATGGTCCATCCAAGTATTAGTTCTTAACTTATTCTTACCAGTTTTAACTATCTCCTCTTGAACTTTATCTAAACCATATGTAGTTGTACCACCTACATCATTTATATTTACAACAAAGTCATGAAAGTCTGCCGTATCATTTGTGAACTTTCTTGTAGCTTTAGTTAAATTTTCTATAGCATCTATAAATGAAGATGTATCGGTTTGGATTTTTGATAAGGACGACTTTGATAGCTTATCCCATTTAGTATTCATATAATCAATGAATCTATTAATTTCTCCATGGTTAGCTAGATTGGCAAAGTATGACACATAGTCATTTTGTATTTTTTCAGATACAAAAGTATTCTTTTCAAGGATAAGTTCTTTTACATCATCTGGTATAGAGCACAGTGCAAAGTAATTGAGTGCTCCTTGCGATGTTCTTATCTCTCTTGAGAATATATCTGATGAGAATGTCTTTACAGCTTCTACGAGCTTTCTGATTTCTACATCATGAATTTCCTCCGTATTAATATCTTTGTACGCATCATGTATATTCGAGCATAATTTTAAATTTTCTGTAGTCGTTAGAAGTAACGACATAGCAGTCATATTTATTGCTTTATTATTAAAAAACATTATTTTTTTCCTTTCATATGACATTTATTTTATTAAAAATACTTTTAATTTTTCATACTCTATAGTTACAAAAAATATACAAAAATTTTTACGTGGATAAAGATTACCCCCATCTCCATTTATAGGAGACGGGGGTTAGATTTAATATTAAATCCGACGATATTACTATCATCGTGTGTATAATATATATTTATACATATATTACATTTTTAACTGTCATCATGTTCTTCATTGTATTCACTTACTCTCATTAGTACCATGTGTATAAAATAAAAAACCCATAGTAAAGTTATATAAGGTCTAGTACCTACATAATACCAAATGTATATTTGAAGTAATGACCTCATAGCCCATAATGATGAAGCTATATTGCTTTTTTTATATTCTGCTATTAATGCTAAAGCTAATAGTACTATACCAGCACCTTCTATTTCAGGATATACAGAATTTACTAATCTTAAATAATATACTGTAATAAATAGTGCTCCTACTATCATAAAACCAAAGTATACATTAAATAACCATCTAGAACCACATTGTGAATTTCTTTGTCTACAGTTATCATGTATTCGTGCTGTATCAAATAGTATTACCATATTAAAAGGAATTGCTACAAACATGTTAGCAAACTCTTCTCCTATTAAATTTAGCTCTTTACATACTATTGCAAAATATAATGAAGATATGACGAAAAAAACTGATGATGAAATAGTATATTGCTTTATTAAATGTGAGCTAGCAATGGCTAAAAAGCCTGTAATAAATACTATTTCATCAACTATTATTGAATCTTTTGGATTATACAAAAAGAATGCCACTATAAATATAAGAAAAGCATTAATGAACTTCATAACTCCTATTGTCTTATTCATTAAATCAACTTCGATTTAGCCTGAGATAATATAGAATCATTATACATCTTTATTAATAATTCCGCTTTACGTTCAGAAGCCGATTGCCAATCTTCTATTTTAAGGTTTATATTTCCTAATCCCGAGTTTATTGATTCAATATACTTAGCCTCATTTTGATATATAACTATCATTACATTTAATTTAGCTAATTCATAGAAAGTATGCTCACGACCTACTTCTACTCCACAAAGATTATTAGCACAGTTAGTCATTATACTCATTTCAACGGGAAGCATCTTACTACTTCCAGACCAGTTCATTCTACTATTCCATACAAATTTCAATCTATTAGGTTTTTCAAATGTGAAAGTATTTACATAGTTTATAAATATATCACTAGCACCATAACTTCTCATCTCAGTCATACCAGCAAATGCCATATTCGTGTCCATTCTATCCATTCTATCTGCTACTACACTTCCTAAAGCACTTCTATCTATTACTTGAGAATTCCATCTAGCTTTATGAATATCTTCAATCCTTAAATCGCAATCTTCTACTTTTTTAGTAATCCAATCAGGAAGTAAATAAACATTATTCCCAAGGCTATGAGTTAGCGTTACTATACCTACTTCTACTTTTGGTTTAAAGTATCTTGAGTATTCCACTACAGCATGGTCAAATATTATTTGAGCTATATCATGGTCTGTAAATGAAGTTTTATAGTATCTTGATAGACCTAAATCATCTTTTATCATTTTGACCAGTTTATTTATATTCATAATAATCTCCTATCTACTCAAAAGAACTAGCTCTTAAGCTAAATAAGTTATCTAAGTCCTTCTCTTCTATTTGGTCAACTATAGCAAAACGCCCTTTTCCTAATGGTATCATTGATTCTCCTTGAGCCATTAAACCTTTTTCTAAAAGTACTGATTCTCCAGATGCTTTCAATCCATAGTTATATTTTCCTGATTTCAAAGGTGATTCCATTATATTAAATGAGCTAGCATCTTTAACGAATGAATCAGGATTTCCCGGATATCTAACCCAGTCAATAGACATAAGCCATATATTAAATAATTCAGCATATGTACCAGATTCTGATACTCTATTTTCTCCTAATACTCTTATACTAAAAGATGGGTATTCTCCTGCTAAAATACACTTTCTAAGTAAATCTCCGTTTATAGGTACAGTTTGTATCTCCCCATATAAAGCATTGCCTTCAAAGTATAATTTTGTCCATTTAAAAGATGTATTATTCATATCTATTCTAGCCCATCTGCTTGTATTCTCTGGATTTTCAGGATGGTCATGTTCACCATATAAACTTCCAGTTTTTAATTGTTGCTGTATCATTTCTCTATTTACAGCTGCTTTCATTTCTTCTAATGGATATAATATTCCATTTCTAGTAGGACCCGGTAAATCTATTACCTTTACTTTAAAAGTAATCATTTCAGCATCTTTTATAACATCAAAAGGAACTGATGATTCCCCTAATCCTACTGTAGCCATTCCATATCTTACCATATCTATTTCTCCTTTCAGATTTATTTAACACTTTGTGTGATTTTGAAAAAGTCATTTAATCCTTTTTGTGCTGTATTACATATAGTCATAAGAGATGCATTATATGTATTAGCTACTTGATGAATACAATGAGAGTAATTAATAAAGAATTCTTTTAGATAGTTAAGCTCTTTATATAGACCTTGTCCATCTATTTTAGAAAAGTCAGTTTCTTTTGTATTCTTATCAGTTAAATCTTTAATCTCTTTATTTAACTCATTCTTATTATCCTTATAATTATCCATGTCTTTATTCAATTCATCGACTCTGTCTTGTCTACTACTACTATTATTACTAGGTTGTGTAGTACCAGCTCTAGCAGGAACTTTGGGACTATTATTAGAATCATCTTTACTTTTGAATAACTCACCAAAAGCATTCATTTCTTCTAATATTCTTTGATTTTTATAACTAAAGCTTTCCATAGCAGTATCTGCTTGCATTAGTCCATTACTATTAGTAGCACTGTCTTTAGCTTCAGTTTTAGATTGTGCTGTAGCTCCATTGATATTTACTTTATTTAATTTTTCAACATCATGCTGAGCTTTTTCTAACATTTTTATTTCTCTATTAAGTAAGTCATTAAACTTTACTGTACCAAAAGAAAATAATATCATCTGTAAATCTTGTAGATTGACTACTAAATGCTCAAATGCTTTATTATCAGCTGTCTGTATCTTTCCTACTGTAGGATTTTTCACATATTGTATCTTATTTTTATTATTAACTTGCTTTTCATTTTTAGCATCGTATCCTACAGAAAACTTTTCTTTTACCATTTGTCCAAATTCTTTATCGCTTTTAAAGTTAGTATAACTTTTAGCTTTCCATCTTTTAGCTGCATTAGGATTTACAAAAGGTCCTTTATTTACTGTAGCTATTGCATCAAGAGATTTTTTAAGTTCTTCATCACTACCAAAACTCAATTGTTGTCTAAATGACCCACCAGATGAATCTTCACCAGCATCTTCTCCTGATGGCATAATCATAGTCATTAATAATTGAAATAAAGGTGGTTCTTTACCATTTGATTGCGGTAATACATTTCCTTCTTGTCCTAAATCTTTTTGTAATCCACTTCTAGATATAGTAGATATAACTGGAGGTAATTTATCAAAATCTTGTATAGGTTCTCTTGTAGCTAATGCTTCTTTAATATTACTAGCTATTTTAGCTGCATGCTTTTCAGCATTGAATAATGATTTTATTAAGTTTTGCATCATTGAAATAAACTTAGTTATGCATCGCTTAATAAATTGTACTGTCTTTGTATTTTCAAGTTTATTAACTGATGCTTTAGTTCCTCCTACTGCTGTCTTAGTAGCAGAAGTAGCAACCTTAGCTCCTTTAATTGCAGCACCCGGAGCTTTAACTACTCCTTTAGCTGTAGCACCTAATGCTTTACCAGCACCCTTTATAGCTCCACCTATAAGTTCACCATATGGTTCTAATGATTCACCGTAAGAGTCAAAGCTAAATAAATAATCAGTAAGATTATTTTCTAGAGTTAATAAAGCCATAGATGAATCTATCTCGTACTTTTCAGCATTCAATAGGTTATTTAGCATATCAAATCTATTTGATTTAATTTTACTATTCATAGTCTCTCCTTTCATTTTAATTAATCATCGAATAAAGATATTAATGCGTCAGCAGTTTTCACAAAAATCATTGTATGATTTCGTATTAACGCATTTGCTTTATTAAATCTATCCATTAATTCAGTTACAACTTTTACATACAATGTGAATTCAATATTAGTATCTACATATTCTATTGCTTTAACTGAATAAATAAGTCTAGATGCTTGTCTTTTTAAAAATGCTGAAAATGATTCGCATTTTAAGACACTATTATTAAAGCTAGTTAAGTACTCAGATAAAGATGTACATTTTACACGAGATACACTATACTCATCATGAGATACTTTCGATAATATATCATTATATTTTTCATCTGACATATTTCCACTTAGTATTTCTGCAATAGCTTCCTCTAATTCAAAATTATTATATTCATGAATAACCATTGGTACTTCAGTTACTACCTTTAATTCAATATCTTTATCATCTTTAATAATACTGAAATCATGTATTAGAGTATCAGCTATTTTTACATAATTTTCATTTATTTCTTCAATATGTAATTTAATAAAATCTTTAACTAAATTAATAAAGTTTTCTTTTTCCATATTAATATCACTAGATTCTCCTCTAGCTATTCTAGGATTACTATTTATCATTTTGGTAGCAATAATTTTCGTAATCACTTCAGTTTTATTACTAGTCATTCGACATACCTCCTTTCATTACTATATTATATTATGATACGTTTACGGACAGTAAAATACCCCATACTCCCATTAAGGAAGTATGGAATGTTTAAAATTATTATTATTATTTCTAAGCTCCTAATTTGTTAGCATCTTCTACTAGCATATTACCAATTGATAAAAATACGCCTGTGACTTTATCTGTGAACATTTTTTGTCCATTTGTTAGTTTAACTTTTGCTGTAATACATGCTCTATCTTTTTGATATTGCTTAGCTCCTTCTTCTGACTTGTCTTTAGCATCTTTAAATTCTTTTTCTAACTTTCTTTTTTCTTCAGTAAGTTTTCTTATTTCTTTATTTAATGCTGCTGAGTTCATATTTTCATATTTTCTTACTTCATCTAACCCCTCAATTAACATAGTTAAAGAAACAATACAATCATCTTTCACGTCTTTTGTCTTTGTTTTTTTTGAAGATTTTTGCGTTTCTTTAATTGCTTCGTTTAATTGACTAATAACTTCTTTCAGCTTAGTTAAACCGTCATTAGCTATGTCTAATATAGAAGAAGCATCTTCGTTGGCTGATTTACCTAATGAGTCAATCTCGCTCATTACTCCCTTGTATCTCTTCAATGCATCAACAGACTCTGAGTTCGTTTCTTTAGGTATAATATCTACTATTGTATTCTCTATTATTGTATAATCCTTTACAGATACTTCTGCGTCAGGATTTTTAAGTGTCAAACTATTTAATTTAGTTAATTTAGCTTTATATATAGGTAATTGCTTACCTATTTTTTTCTCATTAGATAACCAGTAAGCTACAGTTTCTGTAAAGAATCTTATTGCTTTGTCGTATAATTCTATTAGTATCTTCTTAACTTTAGCAACTCCTTCTTTTACTTTATCTTTAATATCATCTATTGAAGCTTCTCCTTTAGCGTTTAATTCTAATAAAGTATTTTGAAGTGATAAAGAGTCAATAGTCGCTCTTGATGGGTCTAATAAGATGTGCTCATAAGCTTCTGCATATGCTACAACATCAAATTCACGTGTATTACTAAAACCAGTGAATCTAGAATGATTGCTTTCACCAAAGCCTACTAATTCTAAAAAACCATTCAAATTTTCCATTATATTCCTCCTTTAATTAATTAATAAAAAAATAAATATGCCCATTTTCAGGGCATATATTATTCTTATTTTTTTTTACTATGCTCCTATTTTAGCAGAATCAGATATCATCATATTAGCTTGTGCTAAGTATACACCTATTCTTTTATCTTTAATTGCTTTGAAAGCATTTGTTATTTTAACTTTTCCAGTTATAGCAGCTCTTGCTCTTTGGTGAGCTTTAGCTCCTTCTTCTGACTTGTCTTTAGTATCTTTAAATTCTTTTTCTAACTTTCTTTTTTCTTCAATAAGTTTTCTTATTTCTTTATTTAATACCGAAGCATTTTCATTTTCAGATTTTCTAGAGCTTTCTAATTTTGTCTCTAAGTCTGACATAAGTTTTGATAATGCAGTCTTCGCAGTACTTTTATCCATTTCTGCACCTGTAGAAGATTTAAGTTCTTTATTCTTTTCTACTTCTTCTTGGAATTTTTCTTTCATACCTCTTATTATCTCAGTAGTTTTATCTAAAATAGAAGTATAATCATTATCGCTTTTTCCAGCAAACTCGTCTAATTCGCTAGTATATGCATCTAATTTTTCTTCTTTATTAGACATCTTCTGAGCATAATTTAATTCATTAGATGCTGTAGCAGTAGTAGTTTCATCTACTTTCTTAACTCCACCTTTAACTTCTCCGTATGCTCTTCCTCTATTTCTTCTGAATGATTCTCCTGCGGCAGAAGTTATGCTATAGTCTTTTAATTTTATTTTAGCAGTATCTGTATCTTTGATAGTCAATCCATCTAATTTTTTATGCTTAGCTTTTAATACTGCTAATTGCTTACCTACTTTTCTTTCATTAGATAACCAGTAAGCTACAGTTTCTGTAAAGAATCTTATTGCTTTGTCGTATAATTCTATTAATACTTTCTTAACTTTAGCAACTCCTTCTTTTACTTTATCTTTAATTTCGTCTACACCTTCTCCTCTAGCTCTTATACCTTCGATTTCTCTAGTTAATTGTGCTGATTGTAAGTTATTTCTTAATTCATCTTTAACTATGAAACTGTAAGATTCGCAGTATGCAGATGCACTGAACGTTTTAATAGTTGCGTTTCTTCTTCCTCTCTTTGGAGAAAAACCTTCTCCAACTCCTAATCCAGTAGCTTTTAAAATTTCATTTATCGAATAATTTGTACTCATTATATTCCTCCTATTATTTTTAATATTTTTTTTTTTTATAACTTAGTTATTCTTTTTACTTACTATATTATACTAGTAGGTAATTCTGAGAATGCAACTCTTCCTACTACTTTATTCATTCTTAATACATCGAATCTGTGAGCATATAATAATGATGCACTGTAAGGGTCTTCTGATGAACCAGTACCTTCTCTTAGGTATTCTTTACCAGATACGAATAAGAATGTATCTTTAGTTTCTTCAAAGTTAGGTATGATTGTATAATCCATAGTATCTACTATAGCTTTCTTACCAGCAGGTATTTTTCCTATTGGTCCGTTTATAGTTTCCTTTACAGGTACTAATCTATTAGTAGTTATATAGTTAGCTTCATATAATCCACCTACTGTACATCTTATGATATCATAAGGAGTAGTTAATCCAGCTATACCGTCTTCTACTGAACCTACGATATTGAATTTAGTAACGTTTGCTCCGTATGGGTCTTTTAACCATTGTGCACCTACTGAAGGAGAATACATTGTAAATCTTCTTTCTGTAGGGTTCATTTTTCTTTCTAATTCATTACATACTTTAAATAATTTATTAGCAAGTAATAAGTTATTTCCAGTAATTGAATCAGTATATCCAGCATCAGCTGCTGACATATCTAATTTTTCTTTAACTAATAATTTTCTAGATGGGTCATCGAAATAGTTTAATGTATCTCTATAACCATTAGATGGTCTATCTAATTCTTCTATAGTTTCGTCAACTACTTTTAATGCATAAGCATCTTTTCTAGCGTTAGTTATAGTAATAACTTGTGTATTAAATAATTCTAATGAATCTTTTCCTGTATAGAAAGTATTGTCATCTAATAATTGCTCATTTAAACTCATGTTAGCTTGAGCAGTTTGATTGATATTTTCTTGGAATTTACCATTTATGTAAGCTACGTTAAATGGATTTTGAGTTCCTACTGGTGGTAAGAAGAATGACATATATATCTTCTTAACGTTAGCATCAGTAGAAGTTAAGTTTACTGTACCATCTACATATACTCTTCCGAATACTTGTATAGGAGTGCTTCCTGCTGGTGCTCCATCTTCTGGACTTAAAGTTAATTGAACTACACCTACTGAGTTAGATATTTCTCCTGATTGAGCATGATTTTCAGAAGATACGAAGTTACATGGAATATTTTTAACTCCACCTGCCGCACCAAAATCATAATCAACTGAAGTAATTTTAAATCCTCTATTGATATAGTTTCTTGGCCCTGCTATTTGTTGACCTGTACCTACTGATGCATTGTATTCATCTATTACGTTTACATTTATTTCTTTATTAGTAAATGGAATTGAATATACTACTGCGGCAGTTGAACCAGAAGTCAATTCTAAAATTTTCTTATTATCATTTATTACATTAGCCAAGTTATGTGATTTACCATTGTGGTCTAATAAAATTGGATAACTTATTGGTCTTTGGAATATAGGTCTAGCATCTACTACAGTTTTGAATATTTTGTTGTAGCTTGATTGTACTACACCTTGTACTAAAGCAACTAAATAAAATTGCTGATGAGTTGTAATGTTATTTAAAACTCCTGTAGAAGATTGAGTAGCTAATAAAGAGTTTTCTGCTCTTGCTACATATTCTTTCTTTATTCCTTCAGCAACCTCTAATCTAAATTTATTAGATATAGCCACATCAGTAGCTAAACCTGCTGATTCTCCAGCGGCTAATCTTTCATTTTTGAATGCAGTATTTCCTAAAAAGTTTATTGCACTCTTAACTGCTTCTTTAGTTGGAGAATGCCAAGCCACCTTACCGAATGATGTACCTTCTGATATTCCCAATCCATTTTGAGAACGCATATAAGCATTCATACTTTCGCCGATAGATAATAATCTTTCAGTGTCTTTTACGTCACTAATCGTAGCTACCGAACCTACGTTATTTAAGTTTACCATATTTCCTCCTTGTAATTATATTATATATTTTCATCTACTGCGATAGATGTAAATCATATGACAGATAAAAAAAGAATATTTAGCACTTCATATGTCATAAATATCGCTTTCGATTGTTATAAATTGATTTTTTATTGATTTGATTCTTCTCCATTTGAGCCTATTTTTCTAGTTAATGCGTTAATACCTTTATTAAGAGTATTGAATAATGCTTTGAATTGTATAAAAGACTCTATTCTAGTAGATAAAGGTTCACTATCAAATTCATCCTTTATATATGATTTTAATGTATCAAAAGATATCTTATATCTATCTACTAATTTTTTTAAAGCTTCACCTTCTTCTGATGATTCTATATTAGATGATGATATTCTTTCTAGCTCTTGCTGTCTTTCATCATAAAACACAGTTATCTGAGCTCTCAAATCTTTTGCTAAATACTTTTCAGAATCTTCTACATTATCCATAGGGTCTTTAATAACTTCTTCACCCTCAGCTCCTTCTTCATCTTCAGTATCATCAAATCCTGTATCATCAAAACCAGTGTCATCAGAAACTTCCATTTCTTCTCCACCTTCTTCTACTACAGGTCCATCAGGTCCTAGTTCACCAGTTGGTATATCAGGTTCTTCTTCACCTGCTTCTGAATATGCTCTTAATTTAGATATATCAGCTGATTCAGCATTTGCTGTAGTAGCTTTTGTAGTATTATATAAATCAAGTATACTTATAGTATTATTCATGCTCAGATTCCTTTCTAGCTTTTTCTTCTCTAGCAGCTTGTATAGCTTTGAATTTCTTTTCGTAGTTAAATAATATATTATCTATTCTTTTCACTACTCTTTTATTTCCTTCAACTTCATACTTTACTTTTAATTTTTCTAAATCTTTTACTTCATCTTGTAATTGAGCTTCTAACTTTTTAATACCTTTTTCTTCAGCATTTTTAGATTTAAAATTAAAATCATATAATAATTGTAATACTGTAAAAGAAATTCCTATAATAGGACCTAATAATATAGATAACCCTACTGATGGTATAGCATACTTAATTACTGTAAATACATTTTTAAAGAAATTAGAAATATAAGATAAGTATGTAATAGACTCATCTGTATTTTTAATCTTAGTTACTATTGCTTTACCCATGCTCATAGTGTCTTTAAATGCTCTTACAGCCATTTCATCAACTCTAGCTAGTCTATATAAGTCTTTAGCTTTAATCTCTTCTTCCATGCCATCTTCTGCAAATGTAGCTAGTTTATTTGAACATAGTGATGGGACTAGCATTATACCACCCGGAGTAAATACATCATTAAATGATTCAGAACCCGGAGTAAATAAAGGTATCTCATTTATACCAGCTTCGGTAACTTCATAGTCGCATTGTATTTCTCCATCTACCTTATTATTTTCAAATATGATATTACCCATAACTATAGAACCATCTAATTCATGTACCATTATAGAAAATGCTGGTAATATATTTCCTAATGGATTTACTACAACTGCATTTAATGCCTCATTTACTAAGTACTCATTATAAGACACTCTTTTAAATTTATTATCCATAATATCAGTAACTAATATCTCAGATACTATAGTAGGTAAATCTACTTTAACGTCTCCTGTAACTGGCATCTCATCACAAAAAATACTATCATCATTAATAAATCTAGTATCTAATTCTGGAAATTGTATTTCTGTAGCCTTTTTAAGATTTTCACTAGGATAATATACTACATATCTACCCGGCTTAACTACATCAGATACTCTAGTTAATATTATATCATTAACTGTAATTACTTCATTAATTATATTAGCTACATCACGTATAAGTTCATTTGAATTTTCTAAACTAACTAATCTAGCATCTTTTGACATTTGTAATTCTGATAGTTTAAATGAATAAGGTACTACTAATCCTTTAAGACAACCTTCTTGAGTTTCCACTATTAATAAAGGAACTATATAATCAACTAATTTATCGCTTTCTTTTCCTGTAAAATAAAAATCATTAGCTAAAGATATATGTAAATGATACACATAATAATACTCAAAGTCATACCCTTCAGTAACTCCATTATGAAATTCTACAAATTTAATATCGTTTAAATAATAAATCACATCCGTACCATTTTTATCAATAGTATACCAACCAAGTACGGTTTTTTTAGATGTAAGAGTATCTTGTAATTTTTTAAGCCTTTTATTAATCGCTACATTCTTATCACCGTCCATAGATGGGTTTTCGTATTCTTCCAATATCTTATTAGGATTAATCATTGAAACCATATTTCCTCCTAATAAAACTCCTTCTCCTGAAAATATACCTTTATTCTCTTTAATAAAGTTACAAAATCTCTTAGTAACTACTCTTTCTCTTAAATGCACATCTGTGTTATTTAAAATATTACTTTCCTGTAAGTTCATAAGTACTTCCCTTCCTTTCTTTTTTATATATTTTTTATTAACTATACCATATAGCTAAAATAGTGAACTCGTGTTCAAAAACAAAGTATTGACCATATTCTGGCTTATGTAGCAGCATAATAAAAAAAAAAAATCAAAGGAGGAATACAAAGTGATAAAAATTATTAAAATGAAAGAGAAGCCTACACTTAACTTCTCAAAATTCGAGCAAGGGTCTTTTAATGGAAAAATAAGACCATTATATCTTCAGCATGATGCTTACAATGTAAATTTTATTAGAAGAGACGATAGGGTTATACCAAGAGCTGATAAGCAAACTATTGTATCTAATAAACCATACGTAGTTAAAATATCTGGTGAGATATTAAAATTAACTGATGCACAATTACTTAGTACTTTAATTAAAGCATACCCTGCTTCATTTATTAAAAAGTCATTATCTTTTAGTAGAAGCGATGATACACGTGATAAAGTGTATGATGCTTATGCAATGCTATCTAGTTTTTCTAGTTTAGTAGATGATAATAAAGATGATGAATATGAAGAATGGTGTATCTTAATACATAAGGATGCAAAAGAAGTTTTAAGTAAAGCTTTTTCTAATACTTGGGAAAATATAGTATCTGATTATTTATGTAGTAAGATAATTGAGATGCATAAGCATTATGAGTATAAACCTAAGGCAGAAAGAATGTCACAAAAAGCGTATTGGGAAATGTATAAAGTTTTAAATACAAATGATGATTCTGGAGTTCAAGTAGCTTTAGTAAGTCCTAAGTTTTCAGGTATAGCTTGTCTATTATTAGCTGATTATTGCTATGAGACTATATTTAATGGAGAGTCTGAAATAGACTCTGAATTCATTAGAGGTCGTGAAACTATGACTGATAGAAGTAAGGCTATAATAAATGTATTAAGTGGATTAGGAAAATACTCAGTTAATTATAGTACTTATCATGCAGTTAATAGCGTATTAACATTAGCTAAACCTAGATTAGGATTTTTAGGGTTATCAGCATGTAATTTACTAGAAGAAAGATATATGAAAAATAACTACTTATCTTCAGTAAGTCCTGATTACATAGAAACTGCACTTAACATGAGAAGAAGCGTTACTAAAAGAATAAGAGATTTATATTTAAACTATGCTTATCTTAATGATGAGAATAACTTAGTTATGGATACTTATGGAGAAAATTTTGGTATAGCAACTCCTGCTTCAATAAGTGTATTATCTGAAAAGATAGTTCCTGAGAATGCTATTGAGTATGATTCTATAACTCAAAATACAGTAGACCAAGGAAGATTTAAGTTTGATGGTATACATGTAGACTTTAATAATAAAGCTATAATATTATTTAGAGATTTATCATATAAATTATCTGACTTACAAGCAAGATATGAAACTATTAAAGAAAATGATTTACCTAGAGATACTATCAAATATGATATTAAAGGTCTTATTAATGAGATAGAAGCATCAAGATTATCTTGTGGTCATAAAAAAGATGATTATGATTTTGATATACTTATGAATAAGTGCATAGATTTATTAGCTTTAATAGAAAATGACGAAGATGAAGCTGCATCTAATATAGGAGAAGCTTTTGGTGTATACAGTGAAGCTATGATTAAAGTTCCTATGATAGTTAAAAAAGGAATAGCAGAAGTACAATGGACTGGAGAGAGTATAAAAAATTCTAATGGATATAACTTCTTTTTAGGAAAAATGCATCATGTATTTGATATAATAGGATTAGGATTCTTATGGGATGCTCAACATGAAATAAGAGATGTGGCTAGAGGTACATTTGGAAAAAATAGAAGAGGTTGGGAAGGTAATAGTAGAGATACTAAAGCTCAACGTGATAAAGAAAAGGCTGACTTCATGTCTAAAAAAGGATTAGGTCCTTCACCATCTAGTGTATCTGAATCTTGGACTAGAAGAGTAGAAGCAATGACTACATTTGAAATTGTAGTAGGGGCTAATCAAAAGGATTATTTTGTAGGTAGAGGTGAGAAAGTAGATATAGTACCAGCAGGTATTAAAGTATGGGTTATAGGTCAAATGATGAATAAAATGAAACCTATGTATAAAACTCTTTCTAGTGATAACTCTAAAGATGCTAGTGAAGCTAGAGATAAGCTAACTAATGTAAAAGCACGAATAGATAAAGCATTACCTACTATTAAAAATGAAAAATTAAGAGTTAAATTAGAGGAATTCAAAAATGAGCTAGAAACGGCTTTAAAAGACAAACCAAAAGACGATGGTGGTTTTAATGCTAAAACACAAAAAGATGGCAGTAAGACAGGAAATATCGTGTCTAAGACTATATCGGGAAATACTTCTACAGATGATAATAAAGAGCAAGTGCTAGCTAAAAAGTCAGAAGCATTTTTCGTATTACATGGTTTAGAAAAAATAATAGATGAAAAGTTTACTACAACTGATGGAAGAGTTTCTTTTCTAAATGCTTTCAAAGAGAATTATTCTGATGTATTATCTGAAAAGCAAATGGGTAAGATAGATAGAGTAATAAGTGAAGTAATAAACGGAAAAAAGTAGATACCTCATATGGATATTTAAGTATACCAGCATATGGGGAAAAATTTGAAGTTAATAAAGGGGTATACGAATTATATGGACCAGAAGAAAGAGCTTTTAATGAAGCTAAAGATGTAGTTAGTATGTGCTATAGATTATTATGGAATTTAAAGAATGCAGGAAAAATAAAAGAGTTTGATGAAGTTACTAAGATGACTTTCTGTAGTTTGAATTCTAAATTATATGGTTTAATAAATACTACTAATGGTCCACATGTATTCGACTTATCTACGGTCTATACAGCAATACCTACTACACTTAATACTAAAGAATTTGATGTATCACCAGAGGGTCATGAAATAGAAGTAGTAGTCAATCAAGGAATGGATGAAGTTAGAAAGTTTTTATCTAATCCTAATAAAGCAGTCAGAGATGATGCTAATAATAAAAATAAACCTGTAGGAGATAAAGATAAAGATGAGGTTACAGCTGAGGTAATAGAAGAAGAAGTAATCAATAATGAAGATATAGAACCAGAAGAAAAGCATGAGCTTATAGATAAGTTTTCTGATAATATATTAGATAAGATGAAAGACCAAGGTTTAGATATGGATGAGATATTAGAAAAATAAATTATTTGCCTGTCCCTTATGGGGCAGGTATTTTTCACCCTTTATTTTATTTAAGTTATATATTATATAAGTGTAATTAATTCAAAGTTAATTATGTGGTATATTAGATTATCCCCTTAGTCTATTATACCACTATAGTAAAACGGTATCTGACTACACTTTAAGGTGTAAATTTAAAGCAGATACTAAGAGGAGAGAAAAATGAGCAGAATTTATCTAGTAATCAAGGATAATTATAAAATAGAAAGGGGTGCTATCTTAATCGAGAAAGCATTCCTTTCTTCGTCTGCGGCAAATAAATACGCCGTGGAGAACGAATATCTATTCGTTCAACCGATAGATACTATCGGTGATTCCATGATAAGTGGAAGTGTGTATATCGTTGCCGAGGACTTGTTCTTCGGTAGCGATAGAGATGATATTAGAAGTGTCATCTCAGCACACACTGACAGAGATTCTGCTGTCAGTGCTATCGTAGCTATATACGATAGGAATGATGGTACGGTTCTTCGTACTGTCAGAGTAGAAGTAAAATAAAAAAAAAAAGAGTATCTGGATGCACTATAGGTGTAAATTTAAAGCAGGTACAAGAGGAGAATAAAAATGGATAGATTAGAATCATTAATGACAATAACTCACTACGAGGTAGTAGTGGGGGAATATGGAACTTACCACACTTACGCTGAGTGTGGTACTGCTGAGGAAGCAGAAAGAATAGCAGCGTCGTTAGAAGGTTACGATGACGTCACTATCGTAACAATATCAAAAAGAAAAGAGCTAGGGATACTTAATACAAGTATCCTAACTTCGACTGGAACATTCCAGTTGGAGGACATTTCTTTAGAGGAATCTAAAGAAATACTAGAGTACCTCGGAAAAGGAGGTGCTTTCACATCTGCTGTAGGACATCAAGCGACAGCAGAGATACTATCTACTTTACTGGAAGTAGAAGTACCTGTAAACCGAATCCAGTACGAACAAGGACTTGAAGATGTAGCACTAGTCTTTAAGCTCCTTGGTAGAGCTCCTGAGGGAGTAATCCTTACTAGAGAAGAGGTTGAAGCAATAGGTTACAAGTTCCAACTTCTTACTCGTATTAAGTAAGGAGAAAAAGAATACCGCCCCAATTACGGGACGGTTTTTTTTTTTGTCTATTTTCTCATATACTCTTCTAGTGCTGATGGTAATGCTGATTGCTTATCAAATGGTTTCTTTTTAGAATAATACAATCCTTTCGACCAATCTTCAAATGTCATTACGTTAAATGTATTTTTATGAAGTACTGATTCATTTACTGAAGTTATTATACCAAAGTCATTATTACTACTAAATCTAGCTGGTTTTTTCTTACTAGAATCTAATGATAATTCTGATATTAATATTTCATATAATACTTTTGGTACTCCTAATTGTCCATTTATTTTTTGTGCTTCCATTACTATATCATAATACATATGATAAGGTATTAGAGAAGATACGTTACCATGAGTTATATTATCAACTATATCTGCTACATACTTTACAGTCGTAACTACAGTTTCATTTTCTATTATCTTACTTCCTTGTGCAAATGAGATTATGTAATGCTCATCTTCATCTTCAAACCATTGGTCTTGTGAATATATAGCTAGCTCAACTCTGGTAGGTAAATTTATTGTATACATTTTAGTACTCGTTTTAGGGTTGTGTACTAATACTACAGAACCAAATAGCATACAATCAAAATTACCAGATGGTAATTCTACTATATTTCTTTTACTTATTATAAATTCCATATCTACTAAAGCATATATAGAACCATCTTTATTTTCTGTAAATTTACTATGCATATTATATCCTTTCTTTAATAGTTAAATCCTATTAAGTTCTTTTTAGATTTAGTTGCTATCTTATTAAATATGACTGGTTTAGTCTTATTAAGAGATACATATCTATGTAATACGTCATTACCTACTATGTATACTATAGTAAGTTTAGGTAATTTCTTAGTTATAATAAATCCTCTATAAGTACAATTATTTACAGTTAATTGTAGTACGGTTGGTTTTTTCTTTTTAATATTAACCAAATAATCTACAGCAACTAAATCACATCTTACATCACTGTACGATTCAAATTCTCCATCCTCTACTTTATCTTTCATTACTGTATTAAAAGTAGTTGAATGCCATGATGTACTTCCTTTATATAGATTTAATATGTCATTTTCTGAATAAAATATCAAAGCTGATGATGATACTATTGGTATATATAAAACTAGTATTCTTGCAATAAATCTCATCTCATCAACTCCTTTCTTTCTATCTTAAGTTATGTCATTAATATTATCTACTAAATCTGTAGCTACTCTCATACACTTATATAGTACATCTACATACATAAGTGAATTTCTGGATTCTGGTGTTTTTGGTAGTTCAGCTAAACTAAATGTACCTTTTTCACGTAATAATAAATTCATCTCCTGCTTCGATAATTGGTTATCACTTCTAGGTGATAATAATTCAGATAGCACATTGTCCATACCTAATGAAGCCATTATAGCTACTTCAGAATCCGTAAGTTTTGAAGTTCTAGACTCTCTTGTAGCTTGGTTTACTTTATCTCTAGTTGAAGCATTTAAACTTGAATTTGATTCAGTTGCTCCAATTTGTTGCATTCTTCTCATCTGTATAGGTAATACCATCATCTCATTTAAAGATTCAGCATTATCTATTTGTGGATACCTTATCTTTTCAGATATTACAGCACCAGTTCTTTTTACTAATACATCTAATTTTTTATCTGATATCTTATCGTCATCAGCATAAATTCTTAAATCATTTTCTTTAAAATATTTTACTATCTCATCATCAGTATATGTACTAAATTTATTATTATATGCTTCTACAGTGAGTGGTGATATATCTGAAAAAGTATTTCTAATATATTCTAATACATTATCTTTAATTTTTCCCATAATTTATTCCTTTCTTTTAATGAATTTTATTCATTAATTCTCTCGTTTTTAGTATAGAATAGTTTCGTAACGTTTTTGAAAAAGCTACTATTTCTACATTAGTGTCAAGTTCTGGTGTATCAGTATCATCATGTAGTGCTTGATATTCAGCTAAGTATTTTTTAGTATCTTCTAGTATTTCTAATTCTATTCCTTTAAGTTCATCATTAGCTAATCTTCCATTAATAGATTTAGTAATGAAACTTCTCTTCATTTCATCATAATCTTGAGAAAAATTCTTTACAAAATAATCTATATAAATATTACTTATTCTATCCATATATTTCTTCTCATAATCTAAGTATATCTTTTTGCATATATATTTTTTAGCTGGAGTATTTATTCTGAGTGCTCTTAATAAATCTAAATCTACATTAGTTGGTCTATAATGAAGTATTACTCCTTTTAGATTAGATATTATTACTGAATTATTTGTAAGTGATATATTATTACCGTCATCTTGTAATTCTGTTTGAGTGAATAATACTTTATCGCTAGTATTATAGTATTGCTTAGATAGTGCTTTCATAGTACCATTTATACTAGTCGATATTCTATTTACTATGTATTGTGATTCATGGTCACCTTTTAAATTACTAAACTTAGATTTAAGTTCTCTTGCATTTGAATTTATTATTGTAGTTATTTGGTCTTGTACTGTAATAAATAATCCACCATTTTTCTTAATAGAAAACTTATTAGACAAATTCTCTAATACATATTTCATCTTAGCCGGATTAGATACACCATGCTTAAAGTACTTATGAAATTTAGAACCTATTTCTGCTATTGCTAGCATATCTAAAAATATTCTATCTCTTGTATCTACATATGAAGTAAATAATAAAGCGTATAATAAATCATCATTGACTTGATTAGTAAGAAGCCCTTTATTAGCTTTAATAAAAGCTTCCCAGTCATGCTCATTTAATTTGTATACTTCATAAAATCTTTCTCTATTCGTATTTCCAAATATAATAAAATCATTAACTAATCCATCAGCTAATGCATCAGCATTATTAGATAAGTATTTATTAATAACCTTTATTACTTCTTTATCTCTATCTCTATATTTTTTCGTACTAACAAAATCATAAATTTTCGTAGACATTTAGTCTCACCCCTTTTTCATATATTTTTTATATATTGATAGTTTCCAAGCAGAATTAATCCCTGCCCCAATTAAGGGACAAGGAAATAATTATATTAAAAAGAATGATGTGGTGTCCACATAGCATTTCTATCAGTCAATACTATATTTGTACCACTATTATATTTTTCTACATAGTTATAAAATCTTTTCTCTGCTGTACTAGATGAACTACCATTATAGTAACCATCGTAAAATCCATAAGCTGCATACTTAGACCACCATTCAAAATCTGCTGTATATGGCGGACTGAATTGTTGTGATGGTAATGTTGGTGATATAGTAGACATGAATGCGTATTGAGTTACATATTCATCTAATCCTATTATACCAGTTAAATCACCTGACCCAGAAAATCTACTCATAGGAAAAGGATAAGTAAACCAACTAAGACAAGGAAGCGTTGATACTAAATATCTAGTATAGTCTTTATGACCGAAAAACCATCCTACATGATTAGAACTAAAATAAACTATACTAAAATCACTGTAGTTATTTAATACGTTAGCTCTTTGCATATATGTATTATCATTTCTTTTAACACCATCTACTCCATAACGGCTATATACAGGAATAGTACTCGGTAATGGAGATTTTATATATTGTATATCTAATGAATCTAGTTTACCTCGTACATCTACTCTGAAGAAGTATCCACCATCTATAGCATATCCTTTACCACTAGCTTGATTAGGAGTTAGAGATACAAAATAATAGCAATTATGATAAAAAGGTGTGTATCTTTCATTACCAAGAAACGTAGGCGAATCTGGGTCACTTTTATTTACATTAGTATACCAGTATATTAAATCGTTTTTATACGGAGATGATTTATAAAAAGTACTTAAATTCCATCCATTAATTCTGCTACTATCATTATTACCATATCCTTCGACCTCTAATTGATTTATATCGACATATTTATTACCTATATATCCTAACCCTCTCGTTATAATATTTTCGTAATTAGTATTATATATAGTATTACCAGCTGTAGCTTCTTCTTTATTTAAAAATAAGTTTTTAATATCTGCTATCGTATAATAAGATTCTTTATATACCCTATTAGAATTATTAGCTATAGTAAATTGTATATTCATAGCATATTCTCTTTTCGCTTTAGGTACTACTTTCAAGTAGCTACCATCTTCTGTAGTAACCATTTGACCGATGTGGTCAGGTTCAGGATACTCAGAAATTGTATCACCATCATATGCTAATACATAAGCATTATGAATATACATTCCTACTCCGGTTTCTACCTCTCCTATATAATCATTTATACCATTTATTTCATCAGACATAACTGGAAGTGGAGCATCATCAAATTTTACAATAGAACTATATACGTTTCCATCACTAGCATAAAAAGTGTATTTTACAGTTACACCTTGTAAGTATTGTACTAGATAATCATCAGCATCATTTTCTATTAACTGATTTCCTCGTTTATTAATCTTATATACTGGATACATTTGATATTTCTTTTCTCTATTTGATTTTATTATATTGCTATTATAGACGGTTCTTGTATTTCTAAATATCTCGTTTTCTCCAGTATAATAATACTTGTCATCTAAATCACCAAATAAATCATATCTGAAATTAAAGAAGTTTTTACTAGATGTAAGATTATCATCAAATCCTTTTCTTTTAAATGGGTCATTAGTAACGTCTTGATACTCATTTATGATTACTTTTTTTATAATAAGTATTTGACCATTTCCATCCCAAAAATCATTAGTACTGATATTAGTACCGTCTAGACTAGCACTTATACCAAGTGCTGGAGATTGTAGTATGGCAGATGCTCTAGCAAACGTAATTCCATAACCTCTAATATCTTTTATTGTAGGAAACTCAATAAATGAAGTATTTAATTGCATATTAAGGTCATCTATAGTTGTAGTTGTAGGAGTTAATGATGTAAGTAATGCATATGAATGATTCTCAAATAACGGTTGAGATTGTATCCAACTAAACCAAGCATACTCAAATGTAATTACATAAGTACTTGTGACATTATATGGATTTTTTAATCTGTGCATCCAGTTGTGTGCTGACATAATATATTCAAACGTCATTACATCATCAGCTATATACATAGTATCCCATCCAACATAACATGCTTTTAAAACCATACCAGAATCTCCCGGTAAAATTTCCCTTTCTCCTGTATCTGTATTTTCATAAGAAAAGAATTTATTATCCATTACTTGATTTTCAGCGGCATCAGCATCTGAAAAATATTCTATCTTATTATACATAGTACCCTTTCCATCTGGTATTAGATTAAACTCAGGAGTAGTTTTTTCAAATCCATCTGATATTTTACCCCAGTAATAAGAATGCTTAAAGCTTTCTATATCATCTGATAACAATTCTGCTTCTGAATCTACTCCATCTAAGAAGTTAGTTACTTGTACATCTAATACTCCAAATAAATCATCAGGAAATGGATTAGTATCAAAAGACATTACTTTTTTTAACTTACTCATATCTTTAATAAAGTATCTTCCTGACATATTAGTTTTATGTATTTTTTTAGGATTAAATACGTCATGTGTCATATCATTTATCTTACCTTTTGTATTCATAGATACGATTTGATTTACCATATTATTTCTCCTTTCTTTAGTTTATTTTTTCCCATTGTGTATATTTAGTATCTACTATTGTATCACCATTTTTTCTTACTTTAACTAATCTTTGAACTAGAACTCTTCTATAGTTTTGTATTAAAGCATCATACACTTGCCACATAAGTTTATATTCAAATCCACCTATAGTTTCACTAGTCCTCATATCATAATTATATATAGTCCCAACTAGTAGATGTCTAGGATTTTTTTGTATATCACTCGATGTAGGAGCTACTGGTTCTAATTGTACATATCCTGTAGCAATAGGTGGTCCTATATGATTTACATTTGGTGTAACTGTAGTATCTGTAAATACAGTTATTAGATTAGTATACTCAGCACCTGTAATCATATTATGGAAACTATAAAACCCTACTTCTTTACAATTATTAGGATTATATTCACGTCCTTTATATCTTAATATAGACTCATAAAAATCTTTAACATCTGATTTTTTCACATATTTTCTATCCATGTAATTTTTAGATAGTGCGTAGTTATTTAATTCATTATGAGTATAATGAAAGTTATCAGCATTCCATGGACCGAATGTATAAGTTCCATCTGGATTCTTTTTACCCATTCTAAATAATGTAAAACTACAACCGGGAATAAATTCGATTTTTTGTAGTGTAAAGCCACTATCATTATAGCTATCAAATATTATTCTAGTAACTGGATTATTAGGTGCTCCATCATAAGAAAAAATTCTAGGTTTTAATACTCTTTCTAATACAGCATTTTCACGAGCATTTATATCTGGTGAATAATATAACGATTTAAAAGTATACCATAATTCTCTAGCATAACTATCTGTAGGATTTGTAACTATTTGTCCTACTTTAAAACTCGGAGATATAAATACATATGTAGTCATACCATTATACTTATCAGATAAGTCATTAAAATTAAGAGAAGTTGGATTTATTACAGTTCGTCCATTACTTTTTATTTTATTCATGATACCTCCTTTTTATATTTATTCTGTCGGCGTTTGATTACGATATTCTTTTCTGTAAAAGAAATTATTATATCCTGCACCATTACTTAGCGTAGTCTTTCTCATCTTCAACATATCGACCCATCCATAAGAATTAATAATAGCAGATATATTATTAAATGTAGGCAGAGTAGTATAATCAAATGCAGAATCTCTCATTATTGATTGTGGTAATGGGTAATTGAAGTTCCAACTACTCCATTTATCAGTATTATAATACACCATCATATCACTATCAATTGACCATATATACTGAGTAAAAGCTTTAGCTGGATTAGTTTGATAATACACGTACATTCTCATTATTGTATTTCTAAAATAATTCTTAAATGACATAACATTCCATCTGTCAAAACCATCACGATTAGGTATTTTTAAAGCTTCAGTATCGTTATCAAATCTACTTAATGTGGTATATTGTAAGTTACTACTATCTTGCTTTAAAGGTACGCTGTATACTTTTAATATACCATAGCTATCTATATTAGTATCTGGTATATTAATTTCTACACCCGGTTTTTTAATGAAATATCCATTGATTAAATATTTACCATTATCAACTAATATATGATTTTTAAGTCCATAAAAACCATTAAACCATGTAGAAAAATCTTTTCCTTTTACTTCTCCTAAATATCTAAAAGCAAAGAACTCTATTAATTCATTCATAAAAGCTCCGTCTATTTTAGTTGGTGTAACTAAATTCTTTAATCCTTCTTCTAAGTTCATTGGTTTAATTAATCTAGACTCAGCATTTAATAATTCTAGTAAAGGTATTTTATATGTACTATGAATGCCATATTGATTATATTTTCTAGATTCTACTTTAGTACTATTTTTTATCGGTATTTTAGGAATAAGATTATTTTCTATCCAACCCAAACCAGAACTATAATCATTTTTAGATGCCGTAGGTATGTTACTAAAAGTTTTTCCCCAAGCTCCCCAAGAAATAAATCCTTCTTTAATTATACCAGACCTTATGAAGCAATAGCTATATTCACAATATTCCGATGAATCATCATTATAAGGACTAGATAATGGTATAGTGTCTGTACTATATACATATACTCTTTGTATACAAAAATCACCATCACGGTCAGGTATTATTTCAATAAAAGCAAATTCCCCAGCCATAGGAAAGTTATTGGCTAGGGTAACTGCTTTTGCAGAATAAGCACCATCATGATTAGGTTTGTATACTAGGTTTAGATTATTACTTATCTTTGATATATCTCCTCTGAAATACAAAGCCTTTTGCATAATATAAGTACTCCTTTCTATTATATATTTTTTCCATAAATTTTATCTATTGCTACAAGAGAAGTATCTCCAGCTAGTACACCAGATAGATTTGTATCGTAATTTTCTGTAGACCAGTTTATTATACTTATAGCTTCACATGATATAATGTCAGCGTTTAATACTACAGCTACATTAGCAGTAATCTTTCCAGATGTAAACTTTGCTTGTCCTTTAGGAAATATATATTCGTATCTTTGCTTAGTAGCATGTGTAGTAACGGTATTTTGTGTAATTTCATTATAAGGTACATCGTAACCATCATGCATTACTTGATTAACCATTAAATGGAAATTAAATGGTACTATAGTATGTGTAGATGTAAATGTAGATTTTAATGCACTTGGTACTATTTTTACAGTAACTAAGAGTTCTGAATATTTAGAGAAGTCAGCTATTTTTGTACTAGTAGGAGTAGTTGCTCCTGAATCGAAAACTAGTTTCCAGTCTAATGGAGTAGTTCCCTCATGTAATACTAATCCTAAATTTTCTCTCTTAGGTGAATTTACTTGCTGATATTTATCTTTAGATAATTTTTCATCCCATATATACATTCCAGAGTTACCATTAATTGTATAAAGTAATATAGGACCATTTAATAATAATCCTGAACTGTAGTTACCTAAATCTTGGTAAGCATTCAAAGGATTGGCATCAGGTGTCCTTCCATAATAAGTAGACATATTATATTCTTTATTGTCAGTATCTACATACTTAAATCCAACTCCGTCTGTATCTAATGGATTTTTAGGTGGACTAAATACAATAGACGCTGTATCATATGACTTTATTCCTTTCCATGGATTATTATGTATTATCACATTATCAGTATTTAATGTACAATTTGATATGTCCATGTCTTCCATAATGAATATATACTTCTTATAAAACTCTTTATCAAGTACTTCATCCACCATGACATTAGCTGGTTTAGGTAGAGAAATATCACCAAAGTATGATAGTATCTCTTTATACATTTTATCTAAATCATCAGAATTAAATAGTCTACCTTTTTCATTAATACCTAATCCTGCTACGTTATCAAAAGGATTACGATTATCAGGATTATATGGATTGACTTCCTTTATATAGTATTTTTCTAATGATGTATTAGAACCAAATCCTACGTAGTAATTAGGAGCTTTTTGTAATCTATATCCGTTAGCATAATCTTTATCTTCTCCATTATAACTTACCATTGGCATATTATGCTTCCAGTTAGATTTGACACCATTATCATTTTTAATGTATCTATAAAAAGTATATTCTCTATTTAAAAACTTTTGTACAGTGTATCTTCTTGTAGCTAATACATTTAATACTCCTAATCTAGAAAAATAATCTTCAGCAGATTTATATTCCTTTACACCATTCCATGAAAATATAGTAAATATAGAAGAGGAGCTGGCATCAGGATTTTTATTTTCAGTTATCTTAAATCCAAATGTATCTCCTTTTACAGAATCTTTATAAAAAGAATCAGGTCTTTTAGCGTAATCATCATACATGATATTTACCATTAAATCTCCATTTGAAATTTGCATATCTTTAGTAGTATTAAATATATACTTAGATGGATATTGTGAAAATGTAAATGTATCATCAAGATTTGTAGAAAATATATCCCATCCCCATGCACTTGTCATCGTTTCATTCCATCTCGTTGGTATATTTTCTATCCGACGCCTAATTTCAAATAAATTAGTGAATAAAGGAGACGGTGTATAAGCATACATATCTTGAAATACTACTGATTTTCTTGCAAAAGAAGATGAAAGAGAATATGTCTTATTTTGAAAATAATCTGGTGCTTTTGTATTATCTATTATTCTGTATGATGAATTTCCGTTATCTGTACCTAGTACAAAGGATGGATAACCACCCTTGTAACTAAGTTGTCTTCCTTTAGTAAAGAAGTTATATGATTTTAAATTTTCTTCTTTTCCACCTACTAAATATCTCCCAAAATCATATTGATTATCAATATAACTTTCCATAGGAAATGGAAGTAGTCCATTATCAGTTACAGCAAAATCATCTCCTCCGAATACATTATTTGCTGTAAGCTTATATGCATAAGATTTTTTATTTATTGTATTTATATCTTCTTTATAAACTAGCATATGATACTGAGATGCCATGTAATTAAAATGTGAGTATTTAAAGCTATGTATCTGTAAATCTCTTGGTATTCTATATACAGGTTTAGTAGCATCTATAGTTAATAAATCTTCTCTTTCTTCAGGATACATTGCATCATATAGATTATTAATAAAATATATACCACTATTAGGAATAGTATATAAATCATCTAAATTTCTCATAGGTTGCTTATTTATCTCATTTATTGCTTGTACCTTTCTATTATTAATATTATAATAATTAACCATATAATCACCTCCAGTATATTTTCTTAAATAATATAGTTTTAGTATTAGAAGTAAATGAATTACTAGAATCTAGTGATATAGTTATAGTATTCCCTACTACCTTTATTACATATCCATGATATATATAAGTAGATATTGAAGTACTATTAATAACCATAACCGAAGGAAGCTCGTCAAAAGATGTTCCATTATAAATTACTAATCTTACTTGAGCTTCATGCCAATTTGCAGGCATTGTAATCTTTTGATACGGCTCATTTGTAATGTGTATTCCTAAAGTATTTTTAGGCATAGTATTTACATCATTATCTACAAGCTTAGTGAATCTTATATCTCTTGTAGTAATAATTGGCTTACCCTTAGTGTAATCATTGCTTTCTCCTATTTTTCCTATTCTAGGTTTTTCTTTACTTTTTAATACTAATTTAGACTGCCCACCTATTTCTTGATACATTGTAGCATTACTTGCAGTTGGGTTTGTAGTATATGTAAGTAGCATTAAATGTCTACCGAATGGTCTAGAATATAAAAATCTATCTGGATTATTTTTAGGCATAGTACATCTTTCATCTAATACACCAAAACCAAATATCTGTGTTTTACCTTCATCAAATCCTGAACCAGCAGGTTTTTCACCACCTAGTATCACAGTAGAGTTCATGTGCACATCATTAATAAATTTATGGCATCCTCCATCTGCATTACCGAATACTGGATTTTCTTTTTCAATTAGATATGAAATATTATAATCAATAGGTACAGTAATAGGTGTAGTTAAAGGCAACGCTTTACTTCTTATAGCATTAATTTCATCAAAGTAAGACCTACCGAAATCAGGATTATTTTCATTAATTAAATCTCTAATTTCATTATCTGAACTCAACGTGTGTCTCCATCCATCTCTTTGATTTTTATTTTTAGGAGAACCCGGATAAAACATCGCAGTCCAATCTGTCCAATCTAATTTACGTTTAGTTCTTCCAAGCTTAGCTGATGCTTCACTAGATAAAGGATATCCTTGCTTTATCTTTTCGAGTATACTCAATTTAGCTACATTCATAGGAGTTAAATCATCACCTTTAGTAATAATTTCAGCATCTACTTCCATATTCTTATCTTCCATTATAATATCTAAATACTTATCTATATTATCATCTTCCAAAATAAAATTTGGTTTTTGTCTAAGTACTTCCGGTATCGTAGGTAATGATACATATTGTGTAGGATTCACTATTATTTTTTTAGGTACTTTTTTCAATGTAATCCATTTTACTGACTTAGTAAATAAATGCAATTCAGCAAAGGATGCATCTCTTCCAATATTACAAAAAGTATCAAGTGCTGTTGATATATTAGTTGAGTCAATCGGTGTTTTATATACGAATGCAGAAGCCATCCTATGCCCCATCGTTTGTTCATCACGTTCATATATGTAGGCTATTGAAAGCACGTAACTTGCAGATGGGTCTAATGTAACTCCCGGTTTTAAATAATTAGCCATATCGGGAATAGGGATTATACTCGGTGGTTCATCACTAGAATCAGCTACTATATTTTTTGTGTATATAGCTTCTCTTACTAACCCTTCAAATTCTTCTTTTAATAAATCACCAGCATCATTTTTTTCAGGTAAATAAAGTCCTATTTGCTCTGCTTCTTTTATAATCACATCAGGTTTTAATCTATTTAAACTATTACCAGAAATTGTACCCTCGTTAAGAGTCATTTCAAAGTCTTTCGTAGCTGATGTACTATAAGGTAATAACTGATTTATAAAATTGAAATATTTGTAAGTACCGACGAATGTAAGAGGTCTTAATGTAGGAATATGCTTATCTGTAAATCTCATGTCTGCCTTATCATATCCTTCATTTACACTTCCTTCTGGTGATGTTAGATATGTAAAGAGTGCTACGTCATCTGGAGCACCGTACACATCTTTTTCATAATGCTCACCATTTTTAAATACTACTCTTCCATCTTTCATTCCAGTTGCTGTCAAAAAATCTCCTGTAGCTCTTTCTACAAATTCTAATTCACTGCCATCTACATCTTGTATAGACATATCATAAATATGTAATATATTATTATTACTTGGTATTATTTCACCACAAGTATGATAATCAGTTAGTATAGGATATTGTCCTGTATCCGTATTCTTTTTTATGTCTTTAGGTATTACAAAGCTATAGATACGTTCTTTTGGCTCTGCTGGATTAGTATCAGATATACTACATTGGTCATATGGTAAATCAAAAAACAACGTTGGACCCATTGGTTTAGCAGGGTTTACTGCTAATCTTGCTTTATATTTAATTGATATAGCTACGAATTTTTTTCTCTTTTGTATAATCTCACTTGGATTATTTAATTTATGAAAACTATTTGCATTAAATTCACGTACAGATGGCATCATACTTCTATCGACTTTATCATTATTATAAAAAGAACCCAAATCTTCAAAATTAGGAACTGGAGAATGAGTCGAAAGCCTGATATCATCATCTATTACTGTATCCCATATTCTAAATCCTATATACTGAATATATTTACTGTAATCATAATATTCTTTTTTCTCTAAGTCATTAATTCCCGGAAATCCAAAAGGATGTTCATCCGTTCTCTCTAGAAAATGTTCTAACACCATGTCATTTAAAGTGGTATCACGTAAAGTATTATTCGGTGGAGTAGCTTTCGATGTCATACTTACCATTTTTTCCGGTATGTCAATTAAACCAAATACATCTTTTACATAAGCCATTCTAAATCTTTTCTTTTGCCAATAGTTTTTTTCATTGAATGCTTCTATATCGGAAAAATTGATTTCCATCTTACCACCAATACTAGAAGCACTATTAGATTCTATCATTGCTTCTAATATCTTTCTATTCTTACCGTCTGCATAGCAAACTATTTTTGTCTGATTAGCAATATTAGAAGTATTGTAATATTCTTTTTCGTAATCATCTAAATTTTTAAGTAAGTCAGCATCTGATGTCACACCATCTCTATAAAATCCATTTTCTGTCCATATAAGACCCTTAGGTATATGATAGTTAGACTTCATTATTTCTCTTACGTCCTTTTTAAACGTTCTATCAACTAGTAATGGTTTTGGTATAGAGTACTCACCTTTTTCATCTAAAAAATGTACCCAGTTAGGTTTAAATTTATTTTTCTTAATTTTAATATCTTTATCAAATACTATTGCATCATCACTTTCTTGCAATGGATTTTTCTTTCTAGGTCCAGTTGCATTAGTTACATCTTCTGTGTAATATCTCATCATATTATCGTGATGAATTAATTTTCCTAGTCTAGTTTCATTTACATTAGACCTAATATAAGTTCTTTTATTAGTTACATACATCTGAATTACTACATCAGTATCAACTAACCATGGTTTATTATACGTTTTTGACATTTCAGTAATTCTTTCATGAGGATTAAATACATCATCAAAATTATAAAAACGTCCTGATAAGAAAGTTGAGCCAGTCTTTAATTGCGTAGTTGTAATGTCGACATCTTGCTCAACTACCTCTATATACTGGCGTCTATTTAATTCAGTTACGTCTCGTCCAGATAAGCCTAATGCTTTATTAGTAAATTTAAAATAATGCTCTGAATGATATATAGGCGATGGTCCACTAGCTGGGAAATGTCCACCAAATCCATATAATTTATTTATTCTTTTTGTCTTATATCTATTTATTACATATAAAAATCCTTTATCTGTAGTAGGAAAACCATTTTCCAGTTTAGGATTATCTACTTTAAATATTTTAAAGTCATCTCCATCGAAATAAAAATCATCTAGATGAGTATTATTTACATCTAATGGTGGAGCTACATTAGCTGAAAGCGTCTTATTTAATATAGATACTTCAGACTTAGTATAATTAGTATCCCATTTACTATAATCTTTAAATAATGTATATGGTATTCTATCCATTTGTATATCTCTTATATCTAGTTTATTATAATATCTGGCATTATAAAAATTATCACGAAATTCATCATAATTATTATATATATCTTTTTTAAGTATATTTGCTTCTACTGAATTAAATACATTTTTATTATTTTTTAAATCATCTATCATTCTTGCATGTACACCTCCATTTTCCATTCTAGATTATCATCAGAACCATAAAACTTAAACTTGTCATCAGTTGTACCTGATACATATTCTAATTCAAATTTTATATAATTTCCATTTGCTACATTTACTAATGATGAAATTAAAAATCTTTTTGAAAAGTACTCACCAGCTGGAGTATATAAGTTTATACTTCCTCCACCTCTTTTAGTCATTCTAATTATAAAATTAACTGGATAAAATCCATTAGTCTCTACATTATCAGCTACATACTTAGGCACTAAAACTTCATAACTAGTTACAGAAGTTACTCTTGATACAAATACTTCTGTAGAGACATTTTGTGCTTCACCTATTATAACGTTAAGTCTAAAATCATTATTTATCATTCTGTATTTATATCCTATTTCAGATACTGCTCTTCCTAATATATCAGTATCAGATAACTTAACTATTGGTGACCAAGTACTTCTTAATGCTTTTTCTGCTTTTGTAGTATAACTAAATGCTTCAGTAGCACCTAATTCAGAATGTGTATTTATATAACTTAAGAATTTTCCGTCTCTACCATTATAAGGCTTAACTGACATAAGATTTACTGTCGGAGTTACTACGGCATCTGAAAAAGTACTATCGTATTTATTTCTTATATTCTTAGTATATAGGTAGCTAGTAATTGTAGCAGCAGTTACTAAGTTAGATAATTTACCTGTACCTACACCATCTACTTTAGGTAGGCAATTTTGCACATATTGCTTATATAAATTATCATCAGTCTTTCTTGATTTATTATATTCTGAAATTAATATCTTTCTTGATTTATTTAATGCCTCTATATTATCATATATAAACTTAATTATCCCTCTAGTATGTCTTGTACCCTTAAACTTATAATAAAGATTTCTTTCATCATAAATATTATTTAAACCATTTTCAGGTAATTTATAATCTGGATTACCCATTTCAGCTTTTAAATCTGTATAATAAGCTCCAGCTACTCCTAAATACTTTAAGTATTCTGTCTCTAGTATACTAGTTATTGTAGGTCCTATATGCTCTATAGGGTAACTAGAAGATGGAAATAATTTACTTTTAAGTAATGATGGATTAAATAGTAAATCAGTAAGTGTAGTACTAGTATTAGCTAATACATTTTTATTTAATCTTATTTCATTTTTTAATAAAGAACTTAATTCAGCTACTGATTTTGCAGGTTCTTCTAATTCTTTTATTGAAGTACTAAATAAATATACAATAGGATTTAAAAATTTAGAATCATAGTTTGAAGCATATCCACTATTATGAATAAACATTCCATCGGTCTTTGTACCAGATATTATTTCTAATCTTTCTACATCTGATGGTTCTAAATAAGATGGTATTTCAGAACTCCATACAGACCATACTCCATTTTCATAAGTTCTAATCCAAGTAGACTCATCTGGATATCTATGAAATATTTGTATCGCCATATCATCATCAGATAATATCTCAAGTATTCCACCCACATGTTTATGCATGACTGTATTATATGATTTATTATTCGTGACATTATATAAATCATTTAATGGTAACATAGGTAACCACATGTGGTAAGGTCTTTTGCGTCCTGTAGCATTCTCATTTTCATTAAAGTAATCCAATACTAGAAGATTTGAATATACATCAGTTCGTCCTTGTGCATCTCTAAAAGCACTATTTGAATGATAGTCACTTCTAAAATAAGTAGGAAGAGAATATACTCCTGCTCCTAAATGACCATGTATCTGAGTCCAGTAACTTTGAGTTTGTAATCCATTTTGTATTACATCATCATTAGATTTTTCTTCATCTCCTGTCGGAAATTTCAAATAAGGTTCTTGATATCTATCACGAAAAAGATATTTATTTCCACCAACCATGTAATACATTTGATGAGACATAGGGGTTAGAGGGTCTGATAAGTAATACTGACTTGGTAAATCATCCATATTAAAATTTAATGGTGGGTATCCATATGCAGTTGTAATCGTATTTCTTGTACTGTGTACTTCCCAGTAACCATTATATAAAGATTTAGTCAATGTATCTATATTTACATTCTTTAAATCTCCTCTATATGAAATATTAAAATTTTCCATATACACTCTCCTTTCCGAAAAAAAAAAATAGAGATAAAGCCACTCCCCCTAAAATTGGGGAAGTTTAGCTTTAAAAATATTATATTGAATTATTTACTATTCCTCTAGTTACATCATGAGTATCTAGTAAACTTAATTTATTTGCTACAATTTTAGCTTCTCCAACTAAGTTAAAGCTTTTAACTTCTGGTTGGAATCTTTTATTACCTACACCAGATACTCTTACATAAGTATCAAATGATAATCCCTCATTAGATTCTTCATCGTGTATCTTAAATGTAAGTAAGTTATCTTTAATGTATACTTCTCCCAATACTGGAGCAGGTGTAGCTGAGTATACATCTGACTTATCTAATATAGTATTACCACTAGCATCTTTAGATAAAGTTGCTGTATAATACATTTCTATTACGTGGTTAGATACTGGAGAATATCCTCTTACGTGTATAGATACATATGATTTAGGTGAATCTAAACCAGTAGTTGGTGATAAGTTTATATTTGTATTTATTTCAATAGGTACTTTCCACTTATTAGGTAGAGCTGAAGTTATTACATCATTATTATGAGTATGAATTAATTTATACGGTATTGATGTATTAATAGGGTTTCCTGTATAGCTATACTCTCTTGATATAAATACATCTGCTAATTCTTTTAATAATCCTAATAAGTATTTTTTCATTTGGTCTTCTGTAATAAATGCTGAAGCATCTTTTACATAAATCCATTTACTCATTTTATTAGCAGCTCTATCTATTGATATAAATGCTAGTGTATTTTCATTTTGTGCTTTATCAGATATAGGTAAATAAGTCATAGCTAATACATTAGAACCAGCAGTAACGCTAGTTTCTGATTGTACTATAAGTACTCCTTTATTTCCTACTTTAGTTACATCTAATCCAAGTCTAGTTAAATCATCATTACTATTTACAAAATAGTTACCCGGTTTAAGTTTAACTATATTATCTAATTTAAAAGGTATCTCAGATATAATAGCTGATAATAATCCTCTATATGATGCTACTGATAAGTTAGCTAGCATATTAGTTGCTTTAGCTGTAGCTACTTTATTTTCCGCATCTACAGTTAAATCAGATGTAGTACTAGACATTGTAATGATTTGGTCAAATTTACTTAAAAGAGAAGCTTTATTTTCTTTTGCTCCTGCTATATAAAATTTACCATCTTTATCTACTTGTAATAATAATGAAGTATATAGTCCTGCTGGTGGTGTATCTAATCCCATAGATAAACTAAAGATACTAGATAAATCAGATGATGGTGAAGTATATTTATAAAAACCTACTCCTTTAGATAATACATTAGTAAATACTTTATTAAAGTCATCAGCTATATTTTCTGGTAATGCTTTATAAGGTAATCTGAAATTCTTTCCACTAGAAAAATCTATAGACATATCTTGAACTTTAAATGTACCAGTTTGGAATGTATAGTTTCCTGTACCAGTATCTCCTTTTTTACTCATCTTATCTGGCATTTCAAGATTATATGTAGTCTTATCTACTTTTCCATCATATAATACATCAGCGGCATTTTTAGTATAGTAGTTAGTAGCTAAGTTGTCAGAAAGTGCTTTAGTCTCTTCTTCTAATGCTAATGGTTTTAATGTATTAATAGCTGGATTATACCAAGCAGGCTTCATTGAAGAATTTACAGTGACTCTTTTAACTGATGCATCTCCTAGTCTTATTAAATTATCAGAACCTGATTTAGTCATATCAAGTAATCTTACCTTTGCACCAAATGGATTACTTCCATCTGCTGTAGAATATAATCCTGTACCTAATGATACTTCTCCTGCTAGTGTAGTAAGACCATTAACTTTTAAGTCATTTCTTATTTCAGTACTTCCACTAACTAATCCTCCAGCTTTATCATACTTTTTATTTAAGTCATCATCGTTTGCTGTCTTTTTCCAACTTGACCAGTTAAGAGTAGTTTTATCATAAGTTCTCATCCATATAGCAACTCCTGTATCATCAAGTGATGTAAATCTTTGAGTTATCTCATTTTTATTTAGCGTTACTTCTAATGTACCTTTAGTATTTTCTTTAGGAAATCCATTAGCTACTTTAGATACAGATTCAGATAATAACCAATAACCTACATGCTTTGCTTCAAATAGTTTACTTATATCTACTAAATTTCCTGTATCGTTTAAATCTCCTTTATAGTTCCATGCTTTAGCTATATCGTCCATTAATATCCAAGGTGCTTTAACTATAGTTCCATCTGGCATTCTTCTATTCCAATATGGTTTTCCTAATGAATCTATAGCAAAATCAGTATGTTCATCATCTCCTAATTTAATTCCATAGTTAGGAGTTCCTAGTGTACCTGTAATAGACATTATATTTACATTAGTAGCTGCTGTAGCTCCAGTTATACCAGTTGGTGCAGGATAGTTAGCTTGCATACTCCAGTTAGGATTAACTATAGATGCATTTCCATTTATTTCTGTAGCTCCATTTAATCTTGTAGTATTAAGAGTTGTATTTTTAGTTATTTTTAAGTTACCATCTATTAATGCTTCTCCATCTCTTACAGCTACATTTAAGCTCCATCTATTTATTTTATAATTACTATTAAGCTCTGCTACGTATTGTCTTCCACTTTTAGTAGTAAGTTCTATAAATAAATTTTCTTGATTATTTTTATATACTTTTAAAACTCCATCTTCTGGTACATTAAATATCTTATCTATTTGAGATGCACTAGCATATGCTGGGTCAGATATATCTGGTAATTTTTTAACTGACTCTAAATAAACTGACTCATTGTGCATAAGTTTATTAATATCTGCTGATATGTATCTTAAGTATAATGTATCAGTAGGATAATTCGCCTTTAATGATGCCTCAGTTAAATTAAATTCTCTATAGCTTGAGTAGATAACGTCACTTGTAATAAATCCTTCCAGAGAGCTTTGTAATAAGTCTAGATAGTCTTTTAAATTCCAGAACTCAGTTGGTCTTGACGTTTCAGTATAGTTATTAAATTTATGATATGTAGATACTGAATCAGTAAATGGCATATACATTCTATATTTATCAGTATCGACTGTAGCTGTATTATCAACTATACCCATAGCTCCTCTTAGTATTAAATTTGAATTATAAGTACTAAAAGAATCCATATTAGGTACATCAGCTGGATTAGCATTATCAGTTAATAATTGTGGTTTTGCTATATATAATCTAGTAGGGTCATCTTTAACTTTCGTAAGAGTTCTAATTTTATTAGGAGTTACAGTAATCCCATTAGCTAAATGATTTATAAATACTTCATCATTTACTCCACCTATAGGAAAGACTGAATTATCTGCTGCTTTTCCGTATAATAAGTTTTTAGTAAAGTCTAATAATAATTCTCCCGGTACAGCAATTCCTGAATCTTTAAAGTTTCTAGGAGTAGTTACTAATCTTCCTGCACCTGCATGTAAATTAGCTAGAGATTGAGTTTTAGTTAAATATATAGCTTCAGCATTAGTAAGTGGTGCTACAACATTAAAAGCTGTCTCTCCCGGTAATATATTATTTAATCCTTTAAATCCATTTGGTACAGATAAAGTCTTAAATGATTTGATTCTAAATATAGTTTTATCTCCTAATACAGGTGATGAATAAGTTCCTATAGCAAAGTGAGAAGCATTCATAGTTATTGCTGGTTTTACTCCTCCTGTACCATACACTACTTGTAATGTACCGTCATCTAATACATTTCCTAATGATATAGTAGCAGTGCTTGTACCTTTATCTACCATTACAAATATAGTAGTACCATTCAATAAGAATGGTTGAGCTGTATCTACTCCTTTAAATCTCATCTTATCTTTATCTATTAATAAAGTAGACTCATCTAATTGTGTACCATAATCATTTGATGTAGGTTGTGATACATTAGATTTAAGAAATACTAAATAAGCTTTTTCTTTTGGGTCATTAATATTAATTTCAAAATAAGATTTAGTACTTGTCTGAAATGGTGAACTAACTACTACATGTCCATAATCATCTGTACTATTCAAATCTACTGTAAGTGTCTTTTTATTATCAGATAATGATACACTAGATTTTATTTTATTTTCAAAATCTTTATCAAATAATAATCCTGTGACATTCTTATTAGGAATATTAAGTGATACACTCATAGCATTAATTATATCACCATCTGGTGCTGTATTTACCCAAAGTGATTCATCTAACCAAGATGCTGGTGGTGTAGCTCCTATTGCTATTGATTTTTTCATTGACTCTTCAATTATTTGATTAGCATTAGCTAATTTGTATACACTTGCTGGATTGTCTCCTGCTTTATACATTATCTCTCTATTAGAATTAATAAATATTTCACCTTTAGATGCTTCATTAATTTGTGTAGTAGGTTTAATTAAAGTTCTATTATTCTTAATTAAAGATTCTAATGTGAATGGTAACCCAGTTATTGGGTCTTTCGATATTATTACATTTTTAAAACTAGTCTTAGGAAAGATAGTTTTCCATTCTAATTTTCCTGTCATTGGATTTGGTAATTGTACTGTGATGTATGCTTCTGCGGCTGATGTATCTTCTACATACACTAAATCCGTATTAAGCCACATAGTACTTTCATCAAATATATCTGGTTTTTTAGCACTAAGTACATAAGCATTAGATAAATGCTGCTTTAGTAAATGCAAAAATTCACCAGAGATGATATGTGCTTCATTAACTCCGTTTTCGTCCTTTATTATCATGTAAAGAATTCCTCTTACACTATCGACAAGTAACGTTCCTACCTTACCGACAGCTACTGCTTCAGGATTCAAATCTCCCGGTTTTACTAGTATCATATTATTCCTCCTTATTTATTTTATTGAAAATCCATAGTTATTTTCCAAATACAGTCGCTTTTGTTTTCGCATTTCAAACAATGTAGTTCGGGTATTCTTATGATAGGGATTTTCGATGACTATCAGAGAGAAAAAAATATAAAAATATAGGAGGAATTCAAATGGAAGATTTAAGAGATGAAGAATTAAAGGACGAAGAAGTGGAAATGGAAAAAGCCGATGATGTGGCTTCGACTGATATGTCGTCTGAAGAAGCTTCTAGCGACTTACAAGACCAAATTGATTCTAATGCAGCTTTAACTGATGACATAATTACATCAGAACCAGTTATAAATACGGAAGGTGGAGAATTAGAAGTTACTTTTGAAATAAAAAGTGAAGTAGCAGAAAATAACCCTGAAGTAATGGGAGAGATAAACTCTACTACATTAGAAGAAGATGCTGCTGAAGTAGAAGCTAATGGTGAAGATGGCGTAGATGGTGAATTAAGAGATGTAGCTGATAATATCGCATCAACTAATTTAGATGTAGACCATTCAGAAGCTAGAGAAGAATTAGGATTAATTAACGAAGAAGCAATAGAAGATACTACAGTATCTGATAACTTAGTTAATACTACATTCTCATCAGCACCGGGTGAAGGAGACGGAAATAATATAGAAATAAATATATTATCTGACGACTTCTGTCATGATGCTAGTGGTGATAGTACTCCAGCTAACTATGATGGTTTTGATGACCAAAATTCTGATAATGATAATGATTCTGAAAAGCAAGCTATTCAGGAAGCTTACAGAAGATTAGCATCAGGAAGATAAGATTTTATAATTGGTGGTATTTTCCACCAATTATATTTTCTTTCGCATCGAAAGGAGAAATTAAATGGAATTATTAAATACTTTTGGTATCGAGAAAGATAGTCTTCTAACTCAAGATAAAAAACTTCTAACCGGAGTTATATTTCATGTCTTAGAGTCGATGCGAGAAGAAACTTTAATTAATAGCGGAAAGCTATTAAAAAAATACGATACCATTTTAAGACAAAATTTTGATGACTTAATCAATACAATAAGTAATTTAAAACCTATGATGGGTAATGAACTTGTATTAGTTCCTGATATAGGTTCTATAGAATCTGCTAATAGTTTAGTAGAAGATTTATTATCTTTTTACACTAGGCTTTATACTGGTATAGTAGATGGTGTAGACTATTTAAGATACGGTACTAAAAGACTAGATAACTTTAATCCTATGAGTAGTAGAAACTTTTTAGAATCTATTCCTAAGATTGAAGATGTGAGAATGAAAATTTTATCACACGGCAGACCAAAGTATGTAAGAAAGAAAATAAAGTTTGATAAATTCATGGAATTAGTTCCATTTATATTATCAGACTTAGAAGCTTTATTTCTAGAATTTGATAGAGTTTTATTACTATGTGATTCAGTACTTAGATTAAAAAGACTTTTTAAAAATACGTTTAGACGTGTAGACTTTTTTGATAAGGAAATAAATTTTCATAGTATGAATGCTTTGAAAGATGAAGAGGATGGATTTAAGTTACTAAATAACTTATTAGAACGTGAGTTAAAAACTCTTCGTATGGAATCTAAATTTGCATCAATTGCAAATGTAACTATGGAATCTTTAAATAGAAATTTATTAGCATCATGTAAATCTTACGACGCTTTACTAAAAGAACTAGCTAAATGCTTAACTAATTACGAAAGGAGTAGTGAATAGATAGATATGGAAATTAAAGGAGTAAAATATAGCACACTAGGGAATACTGCGACTTCCCTATTAAAGAATACCGAAAGGATTTTAGATTCTTCAGTTACACAGTTTATTGATGGTGCTACACCTATCGTATGTAATTACTATTCTATTGACACTAATATGTCAACTACAGGAATAGGATTTAAAGATGATGCTGGTGCTTTTAGTGGAGCTAGAAAATATAAATTCATACGTGATTACATTATGTATGGATATAATGAAGTAAAAGAGATGACAGCAGAAGACAAAGAGGAGACTAATACAGTTTTAAATTTAGCTGACGAGACTTCTCTTCATCTACCAAATACGATTAATCCTAAAGTTGGAGACTTACTAACTTTATCTGTACAGAATAAATCATTATTTTATGTGATTACTTCTGTAACCCCTACTACATTTCATAATAAACCATTTATTAAAACTGAATGGGCTTTAGTGAATGATATACCAGACGGTAAGGTTGACTGGAGTCATGCTGATATGGTATATAGAAAACTTATTACTGAAGAATTTGATTTTGTACCAGAGAATATAGGTACAGACTATACAGTATTTTTAAGACCTAAAGATTATGAGTTATTTGGAAAAATAGCAAAGCAAAGAGAAGACTTAAATGAAGAATACATTGACTTTTTTTATGATGAATATCGGAATATATTAATTAATACTGAAGGGCAAAATAATTTAATTAATAATTATTTTCCTTTAATAATTGATTTTCAAAATGAATTTAAGCCATTATATGTATATGGAGTAAATATGATATTACATCATGAGACTATAGTTAAAAGAAGTGACTTATCTTTATGGAAAAGACATTCGTTAAGAAAGTTTATTAGAAGAAAAGATAATGCGTTTTTAGTTAAAGACAATGAGACTATTACATTTAAAAATACGTTATATGAATCAGATGTACGTAGTCCTTCTTATAAGTTACAATCTTATCTAAATGATACTAGACTATATATGATTCATGAATATGATAATGATGGTACTGGAGCTATTAAAGTTAAAGTACCAGATGATTTTAGTAAGGTATTTTTAAGATACTTTGAAGGAAGTATTACATTAGAATACTTACTAGATATATTAGACGATATCTATATTGAACCAACGAATGATTATTTAGTTTTTACTCCAGTATTACTTTATATAATTGATACTAGTATTAAAGAAATAATGAGACGTGAATTCACTGATAGATTTTATTAAAATTAAATAAAGGAGGTATCACGCATGGCAACAACTACAACAACTACAACACCAACTTCTGGAGGAACTACTACTACACCTACATCTAGTCCAGCTCCTGCACCTGTAGGAACAACTGGTGGTCCAGCTCTTATGGCAACTCCATTAGTTCCGGGTCCTGCTGTAGTAATAGAGTTATATAATGACTTACAAGGAATGGGCGAAGTTCATTTAGATGGTATTAAAGCTACTACTTTAAAGGAAAGAGACTTAACTACACAACCTGTAGATACTAAGTTATTAAAGTTAAATCCTACTATAAATACTAAAGACCATTTAGGTATTAGAATGTCACATAAAGCTACTAATGCTGCTGACTTAATACCAGTTGATATTAATGTAATGAATACTAATTCATTTAGTACGGCATTACAATCAGCTATGCCTGTAAGTAATATAGCATTAACTATAGGAACTATAGCTAAAGTAATCAAAGAAGGTTTCTTAGTTAAAAAATCTGGTACTAAAAATTATGGTACATTAGATAATACTGGTGCAGTAGTATGGAAAGCAAAGGATGAGAAATTTACTCCGGGAATTTTATAATACTAAACCAAAAAAAAAAGACAGAATATATCCCACTCCCTTAATTGGGAGTGGGTTTTCTATTCTTCTTCATAAATAACTATTCTTTCTAAATCAAAACCTTTTTCTACTTCACCCATATCATGAGCTTTTCTATTATAGATAATTACAAGTGATGATATCCTTTTTACTATGCTAGGTAATATCTTAAATCTATAATATTCTATATCGACATCACTATCAGAAAAAACTACCACGTAAGGTTTATAGAAATACTTACTAAACGTCTGTATTACCCCCTTAGTGGCAACGAATCCACTTGAAGCCATAAAATATCCATTGAATGAATTAGATACGTGGAAAAAGGCATTTATGATGTCAAATATACCCTCTGCAATAAATAGAGTACTGCTTCCTCTTTTCTTATGTAATTTATTCTCTCCCTTATTTCTAAAGGTACATGGTTTATGTACTTTTAATGAATCTTTCTTTTCTATTAAAGGATACTTTCCTTTAGCGTTATCGCCTCCGATTTCTCTGTAGTATACCAAAGTATAGGTATCGTTAAAGAAATAAATATATGAGCCCTTTTTGTGCTTTTTAATGATATATTGTAGTTTATCATAGTTGAGCTTATCTTTATTATCTTTATAAAACTTTTCTAAATCACTACAGATACGGAAAAAAGCTTGATACTCATCAGCATCATGTCCAGTTCGTTTATAAAAATAGTCTTTTGCTTTGTCACTTAATACTCCTAATTTATATTTTGATTTTTCATTTTTGTAGTATTCTACGTTGTCATTATACTTATGGTATAATAGATTTTCAGTATCAATAGCTTCTAAAAGATTAGATGAATATATTCCTATCTTTCTCGCCATTTGACGATTTAATACACCAGATATTCCACAAGACGCTCTAAAGCATTTATATATAATAGGACTTCCTTCTTTTAGACAAATATTAAGATGTGACTTCTTACTAGTACCATCACATACAGGACATTTGGTCTGAAGCCATCCTGAGTTCCTGTGGAATTTTCCGGGTATTAATTCTATTAAATCTTTACGTAGTGACTTCATCGTATAAATATCCTTCTATAAATATAAAAGGAGTATCTTGCTCTTTTAATAAGAATCTATAAAAAGAGTCAAGTATTTGGACAGCAGTATGCCCTAAATCTTTAGCATTTTTACTTTCGTTTTTAATTATATAACTCACAGAAGTAATATCATAAAATGCTTTTTTAAATTTTTCTGGGTCAAGTACATATAAAGATAATGATTTAATCTTATCGTTATATTCCATAACTTGTCCACTAGCAAGAGTATAGCTTTGTGTGTATTCAGCCATTAATGCTAATGATAAGTTGAAATAATCTTTTTCTAATCTATGTGATATAAGTAATACTAAATTAGAATATAATGACATATTTATTATCTTTAGAGTAGACTGGTCTTCAGCTATTTCAGATAATAATTTTATAATAAAGTAATTTCTAAGTGGATTTCTTTCCACTATTATACTACTTGAATCTATGTCATTTTTTTCTAAATACTTTTTACAATAAATAGAAAGCATTTCCATATGCTCTTTCTTTCTTTTCAAATCTCGTTCATCTCTTTTTTCTATTATAAGCTCATTTTTATAATAAGATGAACTGGACATTTCTGTCTGCTTGTTGCCTATCTTAACCACGTTGGGATGCTTAGTATTTATATTTTTATGTGTGTGGTTATTCTTTAGAGCTGCACGAGCATAGTTTACTACATTCTTTGACGTAAACTTAAATAGCTTGTAATCATCTCCTTTAAATGAATTATAGGTAACTGCTTTAGGGTCTTCAACGTTTATAGGCATTATCTTATATAATACACTCATTGCTGTATCAATAATATCTTTAGCTAAATCTCCTCTGTATTGTCCATTAGATTCATGTAGTTCAGTTATAGGCATATGAGCTTCCATTAAATTGTATGTATGACTTTTAAGAAACTTATAAATAGAATCACTCAAATCTACTTTTTGAGCATACTCCATATTAGTAGTAAGTCCTTTATTATATAAGTACGAGCTTAATCTATCATTAGTAATTATATTTAATATAGCTCTTATAGCTTTTCCTGTAAAGTTTTTATTTTGTCCTTTACCTAGAAATACACTACCTAATGTAATAATTTTACTTACTACTATTAAGATTGTAACGATAAATACTTCTAACTCTTCTAAGTTACTTGCATCAGAAGTCTTATCTTTATAGTTAGGATTAGAATTATATACTAGATTTTCATATACGTAATCTAATATTCCTAAAAGTACACCTGATTCCACTTGCTTTACTACATTAGCATATACTTCTCCTCTTATTACTTGAAGCATATCCTTACTTTTTTCTTCTTTAAGTCTTTCACTTACCATATCCTTAAATGATTTAGACCTCGTATTATTATGGATTTGTAGCGTGTATACTCCAAATTGGTTTAAAAATGTTGTATTTCCTTTGTCCCATGCCCATTCCAGCATATGGTTTAATCCATTTATTATATGCTGCCTATTTTCAGGTTTAAAAGACTTTTCTCTTTCAGCTTCAAAAGGAATCTCACTTCCGTTGAATACTAATACGAAAGGTGCATTGACTTCATCCAATGCTTTAAAATACACTAACGTATTTTTCATATATACATTCACGTCCCCTCTTTAATTTAGTACTATATTTGCATTTGCTTCTTCTTCTTTTTCATTCATTTTATTTTCATATTCTATTTTTCCCATCATCTCTATGCTTAAAAGTATAGCTTCTTTGGTAGTATACTCTATAATTTTACAAGCTGCTATTATGTCATAATCTATACTATCAGTTGGGAATGTATCACCTGATAAGTTAAATACTTTAGCAATATGATTTTGACCTTCATCGTCATTTCTTAATCTATCACTATATTTAATAACTGACTCTGTAATGCTTGATATTCTATCGCCAATAGTTTTACTAAACCCATCGCTTTGTATCATGCTTGCTATCTTTTCATATAATATATGTGCATCTTCGCGATTAAGTTCTACTATTGCTTTAGTATTGATTAAGTTAGTTTTATCTGAGATATTATTTATTTTATCTATAATCAACTCAACCATTGTGCTAATCATTATTTTTGCTACATGCACATAAGCCAATAATAGAGTTTCAGGATACAATTCTTCCATTGCTCCTTCTGTCACTATTGTATTATCAAGATTATCCTTTATAAATTCAGGAATTATAGTTATGAATATAGACGTCAATTCTATAGGAGAAGAAATCTTTGAATATTCGCTTGCTTTCTCATAAAAATCTTTATGCTCCTTATCTGCTTCTTTTAATTTCTCTATTTCATTATGTAGTGATTTTATATAAGCGTACCACATATAATCACAAGCTATATTAATCATAGCATTAGATAAGTGAGTTATCTTTACATTTTCTATAATACCATCGCCAATAGGAACTCCTTGCTCCATCATTAATGGATTTTCAGATATCAAAGATAATAGATTGTGACCTAAGTTTTTTGATTGTACTGCAAATAGTGTCTTTTCGTCATCGCCTAGGTAATCTTTATAATCTATCAATTCTTGAGTAATAATCATACCTACTGTGTGATTATCAGTTGTTTCTTCTCTTGTATCACAATTAATAGTTGTAATAGATTCATCTAGCAATCTTGGTGCATTAAATAATGACTCTATTATATTTTCATGCATCTCTGGCTTGTATTCATATGTATCCATCTTATATTTAAGCCATATGGTATTTGGATTAGGAATATTAATTCTAGATATTACTATTTTAAAATCCCTAAATTGCTCATGATTACTTAATGCCATTATAGCATCGTTTAATGTAGCATTTGTATTTTCCCAATTAATACTAGGGTCAATAAAAGCATGAACCAATAGATTTTCATCATCGGGTGTATTAATATCACCTGTATAAAGTCTATCTCCAAATGGAATTCTAGTACATTTTAATCTTTTTACCATAAGACAGTAAGTTATTTTATCTTCGGTCGATGTATCTTTAGGAATTTCCGTTTTTATTACTGTAATACTCATCATATTAGACTCTTTAGTATTTATATCAGATATCCCATACATAGCACTTCTTAGTACACGACTCATTACTAAATCCATATTGATATCTTCCTTAAATAGATTTATTCTATAATATTCTTCATATAAGTCCATTATTATATCAGAGTATATTGAATTGAATCTCTCTCTTTGTGTATAAGTTTTCTTTTCAGATACATTATGAAAATTATTCATAGATAATTTTTCTTTAAAATTGATTTTATTATCTAGATTAATAGCAGTGCTCATAACAAATGCTATCTTTTCTGTAATATCTATTATTTGAGAAGGATTCATTTCTTCTTCTCCATCTTCTGCTTTCAGTATATGTATTGTCGCCGATTTAAGAATATCTAAATACTCTGCTAGTGTATGACTATTACTAATAACTTCATTATATAAAGTATTAAGTCCTACAATAAATTTTGCTTCGCATTCTTCATCTTTAAAATTTATATCACCTGTAGTGATATTGTATTCCCAATCTGATAATACTATACTCATTAATGCATCAGTAATCTCTTTCTTAACTTTAATCGTTTTTACTTCTTTCCCTTTTTTTCCAAACATTTTGTTACCTCCTAATATTATTTTTTTTTTTATTTTACTACGTTATTATAATATATCCATATTATTTATCTTTTTCGTAAGTAACGATATATTAGCTAATTCTTCTTGCGAAATTTTTATATATTTTTACCTGTAGAACCTATTCCACCAGTTCTAGTTTCAGTAACGTAATCATCATCAGTTGTAAAATATTTCATTATAACTAACTGAGCTATCTTTTCACCTTTTCTTATTATTACAGAATTTTTATTTCTAGGATTATGGACATGCTTTTTATCATCCATAATAACTCTGCTCTCTCCAGCTTTATGTACATATATAGCTGATGCTACAGTTAGTGGTAATTTAATACTACAACCTGTATCGAAATAATCAGCATCTATTACATGACTACTATTAGGGATTATTATTCCTCTTTTAATAGCCGAACTAGAACGTAGCCTTAATTCTGCAAAGTAATCTTTAGGTAATTTTATTTTTAAAAATGTATCTAATATAGTAATTGTATCTTCATATATCTCAATTGAAGAATTGTGTGGATTTATAATATCATACCCAGCAGAACCATCAGTAGCTCTTTTAGGTATTAGTAATTCAGGATTAGCTCTAAATTCAGGAGCTATCACACTACTATTAATTCCCATCCCTTCTTTATCCAAGTAAAATTTAATTTCGTTATTCATTTTATCCTCCTAATTATTTTTATTTATAGTTAATGCACACATAAGTAGTCTATCTTCTTTTTCTAGTTCAGAAAATCTAATAGCTTCTTCTATAGCGTATTGTACTCCTAAGAACTCTTCTCCATAGCACCAATCATACTTGATGAAATACTCAAATAATTCATCTTCATTTATTTCATAAAACTCATGTATTATAACTTCAGGTACACTAAGTATATTTTCAGTTTCTTTGAAATTTCTCACATATTTACATGTAGCTGGAGTATTTTGTGAGTTAAATGCTCTAGTAGATATTCCTATCTTATTACAACGTTCATTCGCTTCAGAATACCTAACTCTTTATTGACATGGTTAATAAAAGCTTTATTACTGTCGCTTAATATTCTTTCTACTTCTCGTATAGTATCATATTGAAACTCGTATCCTTTTCTAGCTTTAGGACCCCACTCATTGTCTCTATATTCCATACTTTTTCTAATATCTATAACTTGTAAGTGTAGCTGTATTAAATCATTATTGGGTTCTAATAAGACACCACCCTTATCTCCAGCTTCGACTCTAAGCTTATTTAATCTAATGTACTCATTCTTGTCTTTCTTATTTATTACTGTAAACTTAACTATTGTACCCATACTTTCCTACTCGAATTTTATTTATAAATTAATTATTTTACAACCTAAACCATCATCATTAAACTCAGCATGACTCACTATAAATATCTGATTAAGATTATGTACAGTTTCTGAGTAGTCTCTAATCATATATAGAAATTTAGATTTATTACCCTCGTCCAATGTAGCATCTATCTCATCTAATGATATAATATCCCAAGGAATATTTTTTTTAAATGCTAATAATAATACACAAGCAAGTATACTCTTTTCTCCTTGTGATAGATTGCTACTAGTACGCTCTATACCGTCTCTATTAACTATTAAATCAACTCCGTCAGTTACATCAAACCTAATAGTTAAAAAGTCCTCTAGTAGCGAATTTACGTGGTTAGAGACATCATCTAAATAAGTTCCTAGTATTCTTCCCGGTAATTTAGATGATACTACATCTTTTAATATCTTTAATTTTTCTATGTCTTGTCCTAGTCTAGTAAACTCTTTATTAAGACTATTAGACTCTTTAGCATCATTTTTAATATTATAGAATTCTTCTGTATTTCTTTGTAATCTAGCAGTTAGAGTTTCTATTTCTTGCTCTATTGCTTTTTTAGTATCCTGCTTAAATCTAACATCATTAATTTTTTCATTTACTTCTTGAATTGTATTTTTGTAAGAATCTATACTAGCTAGTGTATCATCTCTATTTACTGTAGCATTATTAAGATTATTAAATTTCATATCGTATCTATTAAAGTCATTTTGATAATGTAATAGATTTTCTTTTTCTTTTTTTATTTGGATATCATAGTTACTTAAATCTTCCATTATATATTTCTTTCTCTCTGAACCTTTACTATTTTCTAAAGCTAATAACATTTCAGCCTTTTCTAACTTATCTTCCAAATCTTTCTTATCTTTCATATCTCTTAAATAAAATTCAGTATTAGTTAAAGTATTAATTAATAAGTCTATAGCATTTATATCTATTAAAGATTCAAATGAACTTTCATGAAATAATCCTAGCTTTGCAGGTTTTGGTTTATTTTCAATTATCTTTTTAGCTTTCTCTAATATTATAATTGAATCATGAGATTCTCTTAATTCATTTAATGTCTTATTTTTTAAAGATATAAGTTCTTTAGTATTATTAAAGATATCTACTTCAGATACTTGTCTTTCATATTCTTTAGCTAGTGGACATGATTTTATAGTGCACTCTTTAGGAATATAACCTTTAACTAAATCTGTAGATAATGCTAATGTACTAAGCATATTTTCATGCTCAGTTATTTCATTTACTAATTGTCTTATTTTATCTTCTGATTCAGCTACTAGGTTATTTTTATTATTTTTTATAGCTACTCTTAAATCAATTATATTACATCCAGTCTCTTCTATTGTGGATTTTATGAAATAAATATAATTTTTAACTTCAATTAAATCATCAAGTTTAATTTTAATATACTCCTTATCAGTATACTTATCTAATATATTTTGTATTCTTATATTATAATCATTGACTTCATTAGTTAATTTTTCATTATCTATATCCTTCATACTTATTAACTCAGCATGTAATGTATCCATTGCTTCATTATACTGATTTATCTTTGCTTGTGATGTAGCTATATTATTTTTAATATCATTTATTACATTATCTATATTAGTATTATAATCAATGTCTTTTAATATAGAATAAGCTTTTTCTAAATCAGATACGTTTTCATCACATACCCGTATCCTATTATACCACTCATCAATACCTGATGCATCTATATTAAGCTTTTTTAACTCACTATTTTTAAAATTAATATCATTATTAATAGTAAGAGTTTCATGCTCTAATCTTTTAATCTCCTCTATCATCTTTTCCATAGGAATATATTTAGATAATTTATTTTGTACGTATTTATAATTATTACTAGCTTCTTTTAATTTTTCTAGTATAGTTTCTTTTATAGTATTTAATGATTCTAACTTTAATATCTTTTTTAAGTATTCTATTCTATCAGCATTAGTAAAGTCTACTAATGATTTATTAGATACTCCTATATTAAGTATATCATATAAATATTTTTCATAATCTAATTCTTGTAATACTATACCAGCAAAGGTAGTAGGCAAACCATTTTCTACTAATTCAACCCATGACCCATCTACTTTTTTAGCTAGATAAGAATTAACTTTAATAGCATTCTTTCTATCTCTTTGATATAAATGCTGTATTTTATATTCTTTATTCCTGAATTTAAGAATCATTACAGTATGACCTTCGTCTACACCGTCTCTTAAACGATTAGTTCTATCATGACTACTGAATGGATGTGTGATTTGTTTTAGTAGGCTTGTCTTTCCTGAACCATTAGGTCCTTTAATAACTATGAGCTTTTCATCTTCTTCAAACTCTAGTTCTAAATCAGGTATACCTAATATACCACTACTTACGAATTTAGTTATCATTTATTTCTCCTCTCTCTATTATTTATATTTATTCGTTTTAAAAAATGCAACAAAAATACCAGCCCCATAAGGGACTGGATATATTTTTTAATATTATTCTTTAATTACCATACTTCCTCTAGCTATTGTAACTCCAGAATTAGTAGTAGGTTTAAATCCTAAATGATTTTCTATTCTAGCTATTCTAGCTTCTAACTCTTCTACTCTAGCTGATAATTCAGTTACAGTAACTTCTTTTATTTCTTTTTTTGCAGGTGTTACTTCATTTTGGTTGCTCATTTTGATACCTCCTTTAAATTTATAGTTTATTACTTTGTTATATTATTTTAAACGAAAAAAAATTACATACAATGTAATAGTACTGACAGCCCCATTGTAACACCATTGAGGAGACGTGGTGTTACATTTCTATCAACTCCTTATGAGTTGCGTACTGACATTATTGTATGTAATTTTATTTAATAATTGTAGATAAAGAATTAAATTATAATTCTTATCACTTTAATAATATATACTTATATTATTTTAGTCTTTTAATCCTAAATCTTTTATTCGTATAGTATCATCAGGATTACTTTCAGGTGCTACAAATTTTTCTGGATAATATAAATAACCAAGAGCTTTAGTTAGTTTCATAGTATATTTATCTACTTCAGATAATTTTAATTTAGTTCTTTCGATAATTTCATGTAATGCTATATTAATATTACTATATGAAATTAAATCAAATCTAGTAAACTTATGTGTAACTGATGATAAGCTTAATACTTTAGCTCCATTTCCTGCTACAACTAATGTAATCAATTCTAATATAATTAAACTAAATCCACTAGCTTCATCTTTTACATAAGCAAATTTTTGCTTACATCCGTTTTCAATAAAGATATTATATTGCTCTAGAGTAAGTACATCACTTTCAATTACTATATCTTTATCTACTACTTCAGTATAAGTAGCTAGATTTAATACCTTTAAGCAATTATCTCTAATTGAAGCTATAGCTAATTTATCACTTCTATGTATCTCTACAGCATCTTCAAAGATATCTTCTTGTCTGAATGCAATAACCATAGTCTCAGCTATAGCTACCTTATCGTCTAAAGGTAAACTAAAGAAATCATTAGGTTCTTTTATTGATGCATTAGATAGTATCTTTTTAAGTCCTCTCGTTAATGCAGTTGGGTCATTAGGATTAAATGACCAAGTTAATGAATATTTACTAACGTCATCTCCCGGATAGGTTTCTATTTCATATATTAAAGAATCAGCTCCTTTAGCTATCTTTTTGATACCTATCATTGAACCAATTAACTTTGTAGCTACTTTACTAGTAGGCTTTTTTAAATCTACTAGAAAATTTTTAGCATCATCTTCTGATATATCCTTATTCATGAAATTAAAGATTTCAGTTATATAATACATAGCATTAGTATAAACCTTTTCTCTTTCTATAAATATATCAGGTGTATCAGTAATATTAAGATATGCAGTAGAATTATTAATAGCTTCTTTTACAGAATCTATTAAAGTTTTTACATCTTCTACCGACATTACACTAGCTTTACTATAACTATGAGTATCATTAATATCATCAAAATATGCAATTTTCACATACTTACCATTAGCATTATATGTAAATACACCCAATGTACCTATAGTCACTTTTTGAATCACACCTTGAATATCTTGTGTCGTAGTTATGCTATATTTCTTTTCCATTCGTCATTCTCCAATCTTTATATATTTTTGTATCTCCTTTAGTGAAATATCAGTATGATATTCTTCATCTATGATTTTTTTTATCTTTTCATCTATTGATACAGATGGGTCAGAGAAAAATTCCATATCTTCAGTTTCTTCTTCTGATGCTATAGACTCTTTATATTTAGTAATTATTTTAATATCATATCTTTTCATAAGAGCTCTAATAAAGGCTACATTATTAGTAGAAGTGTAACCCTCTTCTCCGGTAATAGTAAATCTAACTTTATCACCTTGCTTTCTCATTATAAGTATATTACCAATAATATTTCTAATATCATCTTTACTTATAAGATGTATGTCATTAATTTTATGGTCAACGAAAGCAGGTGCTTTATCATTTACTATATATTCCCAAGACCAAGATTTATCATCTTGTATAGTAAATTCCATATATCCTTTTCTATTACCCACATCTGAAAAATTATGTGTAGTTAGAGAGTTTATATAAAATATCTTGTCTTGTATATTTACATGCTTATGTATGTGACCACCGGCACTAAATAGTCTATTATATTTCATTAAATCTTCTTGAGCTATTACTACAGCTTTAGGAAGATTAGTTACTGAATCCTTTTGACTAATCATTGGTATAACACCGTCTACAGAACCATGGAAGAAAGTTATATCTGCTTTTTCACTAAAAGCATACTCTTTAAAGTTCGAGTAGCTATCAAAATAAGGCTCTGGTAAATATCTTATCATAAGACCATTAGATAAGTTTTCATATGCTATTGTAGTAAAGCATTTTACATGTCTTTCATCACCATTAGAAAATATATTAGATAAAATCTCAACTATCTTTCCATCATGAGAACTAGTCCCTTGAATAATTCTAAATTGAATATTTTTCTTTCTGCATATATTGACTACTTCAGTTACAAATTTAATAGTATTAATAAATCTTATATCGTCAGCCTTATAAGGCATATGACATAAATCTCCACAGAATACTAACATATTAGGTGGATTTAATATTAGTTCCTCTTTTAATTTAGCTAATTCATTATCATCATATCTTTGCATATCATCCTTATTATAATAAAGATGTAAATCAGCATAAGCTCTAATCTTATACATATTAATTCTCCTCTCTAATTTAACGAAAAAATAAGTCTCTAATGGACTTATTTTTATAATCTTTTATGACCTAGATGCTTTTTATCAATGCATCCAAATCATTTAAGATAGCTTTCTTTTCTTCCTGAGTCAACTTGTGTTCTGATGTGTTAATTGACTCTTCAATTATTTCTATATTTTCTTCTTTATATAATGGGCTTTTACAATCAACTACTGTAAATGTAGGCACAGTTGTAGTTGTATCCACTGCCCATTTTTTCATATTAACTTCTCCGCTAAATGCTTCTGCTACTAAGCTTCTTATTAGTAGCGAAGTCAAACGATTCGCAAATCGTTTATGCTCGTCGTGAGCATCGTCTACAAATGCGGTATTGTAGAACAATGTTGGGAAGATTGTCGGTATTCCATTTACTCCCAATACTTTAGAAGTTTTGAATTTCTTCCCTTTTTCGTCTACTGTATCGTAAACGAAAAAACCTTCTTCATCTAGACAATATTCCATATCTAATCTAGATTTATATTTGATTATTTTAGCGTTACTCATGTCATTGAATACACTTGTGTCTATTTCCATATAATTTAATGTATTCTCATAAGCTTCAGCAGCAAGCAATGATTTCATTAAATCATATTTTGTGAATACGTCAATATCCTTATTAGGATATTTCGACACCCCTACATAATTTAAAAGCATCTCTGCATTTGATAAAATTATTTCTATTTCGACTTCATCAAATCCGGCAAGTCTAAGTGCCTTCATTTTTGTATAATTTAATCCTTCAGAGTTACCGTATACGAACGAATCGTATATTTCTTTTTTTCTACCTAGTAATGAATCTGTAATAATAAATACATCTCCTCCTAGGTAGTACACTGATTTTAAATCATTTATGTACACTGGTTGCACATAGATAACTCCCTTTATGTCATGATATAGTACAGAGTCTGAACCTATCCATGAAGATAAGATTCCTCTTACACTGCTCTGTACTTGCATTGCAAATGTATTTGCCATGATATCCTTGGTAAATCTTAATTTACTACCTGACACTGTGTAAGTGTCAGATTTATCCGTAGTAGGGATATTCACATTTACATACTCAACTGCTGGTTGTGTTACAGTATGAGTATGAGGAGTAGTATCTCTATCTCCAGTTACGAATTGTGGTACTTGTTGTGATACTTGTCTTGGAATTGCAGCTAATGCTGATATTACTATCTCTTTAACTTCTTTTGACAGTGGCATTTTATTTATTACACCCACTATCTCGTTTTTATCTACATTTCCGTTTATTGTAGCACAATGTTCAAGTGCTTTTTTGATTACCGCATCTTTCCCTTGTACTTTTATGTCTCTTGCAATTTCGTTAGCCATTGTTTTTATTGAGTTTAATATATTATTCATTTTTCTCTCCTTATAATACCTGCCTTAAATTTACACCTTAAAGTGCATTCAGGTATTTTTATTTTTTTTTTTTTTTTTT
>JACCEA010306931.1_pt1 | contig 89968 bp, 75 predicted proteins | sample 7449851 | NCBI WGS metagenome assembly JACCEA01 (sample SAMN15323453, study PRJNA562643) | freshwater metagenome | isolation source: river surface water | place: USA:Blue River Watershed | collected 2017-08-18 | reverse complement strand
GCCTGCCGCCGCACCCGCACCTGCTACCAAGTAATTGCAATAGGGCGCTGGTCGCCAAAACAAATGGGGTCAGATCAACATTAATTCTTTGAATTAATGTTGATCTGACCCCATTTGCTTGAGATAGCCACACGCGAAGCAATTTAATTGTGATCTGACCCCCATTAAATTTTTCGCAAGCCTAGAATGTTGGGCCTCCACCCACAAAGCTTGCCTTATGTCCAACGGTTTTATCAAGATTCGCGGTGCTCGTCAGCACAACCTCAAAAACATTGATTTGGACATCCGTACGGGGGAGCTGACCGTGGTCACCGGGCCCAGTGGGTCGGGCAAATCGAGTTTGGTGTTTGACACGCTGTATGCCGAAGGTCAGCGGCGTTATGTGGAAACTTTCAGCGCTTATGCTCGGCAGTTTTTAGACCGCATGGACAAGCCGGCGGTGGACAAGGTGGAAGGGGTGCCACCGGCCATTGCCATTGACCAAACCAATCCAGTCAGAAGTTCGCGCTCCACCGTTGGCACCATGACGGAACTCAACGACCATTTGAAGCTGTTGTTTGCACGTTTGGGTCATTTGCATGATCGGGACACAGCGAGGCCAGTGAAGCACGACACACCTGAGTCTATTTTTGCGGAGCTGGTGAAGCGTGCCGAGGCGGCAGGGGATCCGCGATTGGTGTTGACGTTTCCTGTGGAGTTGCCAGGCAACACAACTGCCGAGCAGGTTGAGCAGTGGTTGTCGGCCAGTGGCTTTACCAAGGTGCAAGCTGAGCGAGAGGTGGCTACGCCTACCGGGCCACGCAAGGTTTTGGATGTGGTGGCTGACAGGTTTAGGTTGGGGAATGCGGAGAAGGCGCGGGTGGTGGAAGCCATTGAGGTGGCGCTCAAGCGCGGAGGGCGCTTGAATGTTTATGTCATCGCCGAAGGCGATCAAACTGACATGTGGCGATTCTCGGCAGGCTTGCATTGCCCCGAGAGTGACTTGCGATATCCCGAGCCATTGCCTTCGATGTTTTCGTTTAACTCGGCGGTGGGGGCTTGCGAAACTTGCCGTGGATTTGGACGGGTGATTGGTGTGGACTTGGGCTTGGTCATTCCGAATGACAAGCTTACCCTGAGAGCGGGTGCCATCAAGACGATTCAAACACCTGCATGGAAGGAAGCGCAAGATGACCTCATGCGGCACGCCGAAGCCGCAGGCATTCCGCGCGACACACCCTGGTTCAAGCTGACCGCAGAACAGCAAAAGTGGGTGATTGAAGGTTCGCCCAACTGGAATGGCAAATGGAACCAGCAGTGGTACGGTGTGCACCGCTTTTTTGGCTACCTCGAAAGCAAAGCCTACAAGATGCACATCCGCGTGCTCTTGTCCAAATACCGCAGCTACACCGAATGTGGTTCGTGCGGGGGTGCAAGGCTTAAAACCGATAGCCTGATTTGGCGCATCGGCAGCGCAGAAGATGCCAACGCCACATTGCCCAAAGAAAAACGCTTCATGCCCAAAGGCGTGAAGTGGACTCGCGAACAACTCGAAGCCTTGCCTGGCCTCAGCCTGCATGACCTCATGATCATGCCCATCGACAAGCTGCGAAACTTTTTCGATCGCATGTCGGCTACGGCCATTCAAGAAAACAGCCAAGACGGTGAAGCGCAAGCACTCAAACTCTTGTTGGAAGAAATTACCAATCGACTTAAATACCTGTGCGATGTGGGCATTGGCTACCTCACACTCGATCGCCAAAGCCGCACACTCAGCGGCGGTGAAGTGCAGCGCATCAACCTGACGACTGCATTAGGTACATCACTCGTCAACACGCTGTTTGTTTTGGACGAGCCCAGCATTGGCCTGCACCCCCGCGACATGAACCGCATCACGCAAGCCATGCACCGACTACGTGACGCAGGCAATACCTTGGTCGTTGTAGAGCACGACCCCGCCGTGATGCTTGCCGCCGATCGCATGATCGACATGGGCCCTGGCCCCGGCGAGAAGGGCGGCCACATTGTGTTTGATGGCAGCACGCAAGATTTAAAAAACGCCAACACCCTCACGGGCGATTACTTGGGCGGCCGCAAGCAAGTGGGCATGGGCTTCAAGCGTTTGGTCACCGACAACACGCCGCGCCTCATCTTGGAAGGCGCCAAAGAGCACAACCTCAAAAACGTCTCGATCGATTTCCCGTTGCAGCGTTTGGTGTGCGTCACGGGTGTGAGTGGCTCGGGCAAATCCAGTTTGATCCAAGACGTCTTAGCCCCCGCACTTTTAAGACACTTTGGCAAGAGCACCGAAACACCCGGCGCACACGACCGTTTGTTGGGTGCCGATCATTTAAGCGACGTGGTGTTTGTAGACCAATCACCCATCGGCAAAACAGCGCGTTCAAACCCTGTCAGTTATGTGGGCGCATGGGATGCACTGAGAGAGATTTTTGCAGTAGCGCCACTTTCAAAACAACGTGGCTACACCGCCTCCAAGTTCAGCTTCAACAGTGGCGATGGCCGATGCCCCACCTGCGGCGGCTCGGGCTTTGAACACGTCGAAATGCAGTTCTTGAGCGATGTGTACTTGCGTTGCCCCGATTGCGATGGCAAGCGCTACCGCCCCGAAATTTTGGAAATCACCATTGAGCGTCAAGCCATTGGCGATTTGCGCGCACGTCATTTGAATGTGGCCGATGTGCTCGACCTCACAGTCAGCGAGGCAGCAGCCTTGTTCGCGCAAGACCGCGATGTGATTCGTGCATTGCAACCCATCGTCGACGTGGGCCTTGAGTATGTGAAGTTGGGCCAGCCTGTGCCGACCTTGTCGGGCGGTGAGGCGCAACGTTTGAAGTTGGCAGGTTTCTTGGCGGGCGCAGCTAAATCGTCTTCTTCAAGCAAGCAGGCCTTGGCCAAGAAGGGCACCCTGTTCTTGTTCGACGAGCCTACCACCGGTTTGCACTTCGATGATATTGCGAAGCTGATGCGCGCTTTACGCAAGTTGCTAGAAGGCGGACATTCGCTCATTGTGATTGAGCACAATTTGGACGTGATCCGAGCCAGCGATTGGCTGATTGACTTGGGCCCAGAGGGCGGCGATGCAGGCGGCTACGTGGTGGCCGAAGGCATGCCGGAAGATGTTCGAAATCATGCGACATCACACACCGCATTGGCGCTGCGTGAGTATGCGCAAGCCATGGGCGAGTTGGGGGGCATTTTGCAAGTTGCCGAAGTACCCAAGCAAGCGCTTGCCAAAGTGGCACGAAAACAAACCGCAGAAGACAACAGCATCCGCATTGTCAATGCCAAAGAACACAACCTTAAAAACTTAAGCGTCAACATTCCGCGCGGTCAGTTCAATGTGATCACCGGTGTGAGCGGTTCCGGCAAATCAACCCTGGCCTTTGACATTTTGTTTAATGAAGGTCAACGTCGTTACCTCGAAAGTTTGAATGCCTACGCGCGCAGCATCGTGCAACCCGCTGGTCGTCCTGAAGTAGACGCGGTGTACGGCATTCCGCCCACCGTGGCCATTGAACAACGCCTCTCGCGCGGCGGCCGAAAAAGTACGGTGGGCACCACCACAGAGGTGTGGCACTTCTTGCGACTGTTGTACGTGAAGCTGGGCACACAACATTGCATTCACGACAACGCCGCCGTGGCGCCCCAAACACCCGACAGCATTGCCGCGCAGCTGCTCAAAAACTTCAAAGGCCAGCACATTGGTTTGCTGGCGCCTTTGGTCATGAACCGCAAAGGTGTTTACACCGAACTGGCCGAATGGGCGCGTCCGCGTGGTTACACACACCTACGTGTTGATGGCAATTTCTTGCCCACACAAAATTTCCCACGCATTGACCGCTTTAAAGAGCACACCATTGAGCTGCCTGTGGCCAGCCTCAAAATCAGTGCCGATCAAGAAAAACAACTCAGAGAAGCACTCACCAAAACTTTGGAATTGGGCAAAGGCGTGGTGCATGTGCTGAGCGATTTGAATGGCTTGCAAGACGCCATGGAAGCCAACGAGGCCACGGCACACATTGGCAAGCTGCAAGTGTTTTCTACACTGCGCGCTTGCCCAGTTTGCAGCACGTCATACAACGAGCTCGATCCACGTTTGTTCAGCTACAACAGCAAGCATGGCTGGTGTCCCGAATGCGTGGGCACCGGCGTAAAGCTGAGCAAAGATCAGCGCAAAGTGTTTGACGATTCCGTCAGAGACGACGATCAAAAAGGCCGCGAGCAAAGTTTTGCCGAACCCGAAATTGAAGACCTCATCGAACAAGTGTGCCCGCATTGCGAAGGCACGCGCCTGAATCAAACTGCTCGGCATGTGAAGTTCACAGCGCAGCATTTGCCCATCACCGACATCGCAAGCATGAGCGTGACGGACGTACGTAAATGGGTTCAAAGCTTGGCCAAAACCAAAGAGCTGACGCAACGAGAAAACGACATCGCGCGCGATCTGTTGCCTGAAATTGAAAGCCGCTTAGAGTTCTTGGAAGAAGTAGGCTTGGGCTACCTCACACTAGACCGCGGCGCACCCACTCTCAGTGGCGGCGAAGCCCAACGCATTCGACTGGCCGCCCAGCTGGGCAGCAACTTACAAGGCGTGTGCTACGTGCTCGACGAACCCACCATCGGTTTGCATGCACGCGACAATCAAATTTTGTTGAACGCTTTGCACAAGCTGGGCGACAAAGGCAACACGCTGGTGGTGGTGGAGCACGACGAAGACACCATTCGACGTGCCGACCACATCATCGACATTGGCCCCAGCGCCGGTAAGCGCGGTGGCAAGTTGGTGGCGCAGGGCAGTGTCAAAGACATCACCGATGCAGCCGATTCGCAGACAGGCAAATACCTGCTGCATGCCATGAAGCATCCATTGCAAACACGCCGCGCAATGCCCGCGTTCACGGCCAAGAACAAAGCCGATGCAGACAACACCGCTACTTTGAAATGGCTAGAACTCAAAGGCGCCAACCTCCACAACTTGCAAAAAGTCAACGTTGAAATTCCTTTGCAACGCTTGGTGGCAGTGACAGGCGTTAGCGGTTCTGGCAAATCAACGTTGGCCCGCGACGTGTTGCTGGCCAACGTACAAACCCACGTTAGCCAACGCAGCACCAAAGCTGGACGCGACGAACAAGAAGCCGGCAAGTTCCCAACCCTCACAGGCTGCACAGAACTCAAAGGCTTCGAAGCTGTCGACCGCGTATTGGAAGTAGACCAAACCCCCATCGGCAAAACCCCCCGCAGCTGCCCCGCCACCTACATCGGTTTCTGGGACACGATTAGAAAACTCTTTGCCGAAACCTTAGAAGCCAAAGCACGCGGTTACTTAGCTGGACGGTTCAGCTTCAACACAGGCGAGGGCAGATGCCACACCTGCGAAGGCCAAGGCCTCAGAACCATCGAGATGAGTTTCTTGCCCGATGTGAAGGTGCCGTGCGAAGCTTGCCATGGCGCACGCTTCAACCCCGAAACCTTGGCCGTTACATGGCGCGGAAAAAGCATTGGCGACGTGCTCAAAATGGAAGTTGACGAAGCGGTTGGCTTCTTCGAAACCATGCCCTCCATTGCGCATCCACTGCAACTTTTAAAAGACGTGGGCTTAGGCTACCTCACACTTGGACAACCCAGTCCAACCTTAAGCGGCGGCGAAGCACAGCGCATCAAGTTGGTCACCGAACTGACCAAGGTACGAGACGAAGTAGGCAAGCGAGGCAACAAAGCGCCGCACACGTTGTACGTGCTCGACGAGCCCACCGTGGGACTACACATGGCCGACGTCGATAAACTGATTCACGTGTTGCACCGCTTGGTCAACGCGGGCCACAGCGTATTGGTGATTGAGCATGACCTTGATGTGATTGCCGAAGCCGATTGGATCATTGACCTGGGCCCAGATGGTGGCAAGGCCGGTGGCAAAGTGGTGGCCAGTGCCAGCCCCGAAGAAGTGGTGCGCTTGGGTACGCATACGGGCAAGGCTTTGGAAGCAGTATTGGCCAGGTAATTAATTAGCCTCTTCACTGGCCGCCATCACCAGCGCCAGTGAAATACTCAACGACAACATGGCCCCATAGTAGTTATGGACCATGTTGGTGTTCGACAAACCCGCCGTCAGGTGCATGAACAAAATGCCCAAAATGCCCTGCGCCGCGCGCGGATGGGGTACCCACAATTTGCGCACCACCAAGCCCATGCCCGTGGCCAGCACCAGCAAACTCAAAATACCCATCAAGCCGTGGCTCACCCACGCGTCTAAAAACTCGTGGTGCAAGTGACCCAACTTTTGCACCTGCTCAGAATTGATTTCGAGGCCCCACTGCTTGATCATGGCAATGCTGTTTTCTTTGCCGTACCCAAACCAGGGCTGCGCTTCGATGGCATCCAAAGCGCGGCTCCACAAAAACAAGCGCGAGCCCACCGAAGTGTTGGCCGCTTCGCTTAGGTTGCTTTGCGACAAAGATGCTTCCACCCACACCTCGGACAAGCGGTGAAAAATGGCTGTGAGCCAGCCCGGTTGGGCAGACAGCAACCAAATGAACCCACCAAAGACCAAGGCCAGTCCCAACCAGGTGCGCGGGCGGAAGGTGGACATTTGAAGCAGCGTGCGATTGGACGCGGCCACGTAGCAAGCCAGTGCCATCCAAATGAGCAGTCCGTAGACGCCACGCGATTGGCTTAAGACCACGCCCATGCACCCCATCAAGACACCCAATGCCCAGATTTTTCGGCGCGTGGGCGACAGCAGGGGGGTGAGGACCATCGGTGCCAGCAGGCAGACCAAAAAGCTGAGGCTGACGGCCCAAGCAATGGCGTGGAGTGGGGTTTCACGGCCGTACAGCACCGTAACGCCCATGCCCAAGGCGCATGCCATGGCCAAGGCGTCGCCTAGGCTGCGTTTTTGAAAGTCTGTGAGTCGATAAAAAGGTGGCCATTTGACCAAGGCCACGGCGGCCATGGCACCCAGCACCAAGCGAATTTCGGCGTGCCGGCGGTCCCAATCGTCTTGCCAAAAGGCGTGGGGTATGATTCGAATGGCAGTGGCAGCAAGGCAGGCAAACAGCCAGATTCTGGCGGCTTCCTCTAAGGGGGATGGGCCTGAAGTGGCACCGTTGGCCGTGAATTGCAAGCGATTGTCAGATTGCTGAATTCGTTCGGACCGCAAAAATGCCCAAAATCCCATCAAGCACAGCATTACCCAAGCCAAGCCACCCAATTTGGTGCTTGTGGGCGCGCCTGCCAAAACAAGCGCAAACAAGGAAAATGCAATGGCAGGGAATGGGCGGCGCAACAATGAATACTTTTTCTTAAATCAGCAATCAGAAATTATAGATTGCCCCACTTTGACAGCCACTGTGTCCCAGGTCACATTTCAGGGTGAAAACCCCACCCAAACACCTTCAAACAGCTTGCATTTGCTTGCAACGGAAGGACAGGTCCCCATCAGGTTCTGGCTGGTGGTGCCCACCTACAACCCCGGCCTGGCCCAATGGGCGCAATGGCTTCAAGCCTTACAACACCAAGACTTCCAACCCGACCATTTGGTGGTGGTTGATTCTGGCTCCACCGACGGAAGCTTGGTGCTGTCTGAACAAGCAGCAAATGCAGCAGATGAAAAAAATGCGGCATCGCCACAAAACCCAGGCGCACCTCATGCCACCCTTTTGCATGTACAAGCGGCCCAGTTTGACCATGGCGGCACACGCCAGTGGGCCCTGAACCAAGCCCTGCAAGCTCATCCCCACAAACCACCGCATGTTGTGGTCTTCATGACGCAAGATGCAGTTTTGGCCCAGCCAGACGCTTTGCGCAATTTGGTACAAGCCTTCCAAAACCCCCAAGTGGCCGCCGCCTATGGTCGCCAGTTGCCCAATCCCCAAGCCACTTGGCTAGAAGCGCAATTTCGACTGTTCAATTACCCCGAAGCGTCACGCACGGTGCAATTGCAAGACAAAGAAAGCTTGGGCCTGAAGACCTGTTTTTTCTCTAACGCATTCGGCGCGTATCGACTGACTGCACTCCAAGCCCAAGGCGGTTTGCCCGCAGGCCTGCCTTTGGGCGAAGACACGTTCATGGCCGCCAAGTTGTTGCTATCGGGTCATTCCCTGCAATACCAAGCCCAAGCGGCCGTTTATCATTCACACCACTACAACGGCCAACAGGATTTTCAGCGCATGTTTGACACTGGCGTCTTTCACGCTCAAAACCCATGGCTTTTGCAAAGCTTTGGCCAAGCCGAGGGCGAGGGCTGGCGCTTGGTGCGCCATCAATGGACCCAACTGCAACTGCATGCCCAGTGCAGCATGGCCGAAGGCCTGAAGGGCCTGTTTCAAATGGTCTTCACCAATGCCGTCAAATTGTGTGGCTACAAATTGGGTCAGTGGCATCGCCTTTGGCCACGCGCGCTGAACAAGCGCTTTAGCATGTACAAATCTACATGGCGACAGCAAGCATGATCAACACGCTGTCGCTGTTCCAAGTCCGCGTCTCTAAATTTGCCATTTTGTTGGGCGACGCCATTGCCTTTGCCATCGCGTTTGCCATAGCCACGCTCATCAATGTGGCGGTCAGCCCCAGCCAAAACGTCAGCGTTTGGTTTTCTACGCAAGACATGCAGCGTTATGTCGCTTGGAGTGGCTTGGTGTTTTTGGGGCTGATGTTGTTCCTCATGCGCTTTCAGCATTACAGCGACCGCCGTCCGTTTTGGGACGAGTTGGGCGATATCTTGCGCCTCATGGGCAGCTTGGCCCTGCTCGACATGACTTTGGTGGCGTCCACCCGTTGGAATTCCTCTCGCTTGTGGTGGTTGTTGGTGTGGGTGCTGGCCGTGGGCATGGTGGTGTGGGGCCGTGTCTTGACGCGATGGATGCTCAAACAAATGGGCCTCTGGATTCGACCCACCATCATCATTGGCCATGGTGAAAACGCCGTCGAGGCGGCCATTGCGCTAGAGAGTGAACCGCGCATGGGCTTTGAAGTGGCAGGGTATGTGGACGTTGAAGAAGACAGTCCACGCCTCAAGCACCACAAGCAAACGCTGTTGAACTTGCACCAACTGGAAGTCTTGGCCGATCAGCCGGGCATACAGTGGGTCATTGCCTTGGAGCATTCACAGGCCGAGCAACGCGAACATTGGCTGCGCACCCTCACGCAATGGGGTGCCACCGACATCAGCGTTATTCCCGCCATGCGCGGCGTGCCTTTGTATGGCACCGACATGTCGCACTTTTTCTCTCATGAAGTGGCGCTTTTGCGCGTGCGCAACAACCTGCGCCGATGGCCTGCACGCCTCACCAAGCGTTTGTTTGACACCTTGGTGGCAGCCCTTTTGTTGGTGCTGTTGTTACCCATGATGTTGTTGATTGCGCTGCTGTTGAAACTGGAAGGCGGTAGTGTGTTGTTTGCTCATCAGCGCATTGGCAAAAACGGCCGCAAATTTGATTGCTACAAATTTCGCTCCATGGTGCCCAACGCCGAGCAGCAATTGCAAAGCTTGTTGCAACACAATGCCCACCTCAAAGCCGAGTGGGACAAAGAGCACAAGCTCAAAGACGACCCCCGCATCAGCCGCATGGGCGATTTTTTGCGCCGCACTAGCCTCGACGAATTGCCCCAATTGTTCAACGTGCTCAAAAGCGAAATGAGCTTGGTAGGGCCCCGTCCCATTGTGGAAGACGAATTGCAAAAATACGGCCTCGACAAAAGCTACTACCTGATGGTGCGCCCCGGCATGACAGGTCTGTGGCAAGTCAGCGGTCGCAACGATGTCGATTACGAAACCCGCGTCTACCTTGATGCGTGGTATGTCAAAAACTGGTCGCTCTGGTACGACCTGGCCATTTTGTTCAAAACCGTCAAAGTGGTGTTTGGCCGCAACGGCGCCTACTGAGAAACAGGCCAGCGTGATGCCTGCACCCGATCACCACAACAACCTCACGGCACTGCGTTGGTTTGCCGCTGGCTTGGTTTTGTATGGTCATGCCTTTGTGTTTTTAGGCTTGCCCGAGCCCTTGTTTTTGCAATGGGTGCCCATGGGACCTTTGGGTGTCTACATTTTCTTTGCCATCAGTGGGTACTTGGTGGCACAAAGTTGGTCGCGTGACCCGCATGTCTTTCGGTTTTTGGCCAAGCGTGCGCTGCGAATTTTTCCGGGCTTGGTGGTCTGTACCCTGCTCAGTGTGCTGGTTTTGGGCCCAATGCTCACCACACTTGACGCCAGCACCTACTGGCGCAATGAGCACACGCGGGGTTACTTCACCAATATCGCCTTGTACATCACCTACCACTTGCCAGGGGTGTTTGCAGACAACAGATTGCCTCATGCCGTCAACGGTTCACTGTGGAGCCTACCGGTTGAGTTCTTCATGTATTTGATGTTGGCCTTGCTTGGCCTTCTTGCCGCAGTCTTCAAGTTGGCGTCCGAGCGCCTGATGGCCTGGGCTATGGGCTTGATGTCTTTGGTGTTCATGGTGCTGGCGGCGCTCTGGGCCGGTACTGCCACCGAAGCCCTAGTGGTGTACCGAACCGACCTGCGCCAAGTGCCAATGTGTGGCGTGTATTTTCTGGTGGGTGCCAGCTTGTTTTATTTCAAGATCCACAAGTACTTCACCCTGTCCAATGTGTTGCTGGCCTTAGTGCTCTGGTTGTGTCTCGGTATGCAGCCTCATTGGTTTGCCATGGCCGCGTGGGTCTTGCTGCCCTTCGTGGTTTTGGCCTTTGGCCTGGCGCAACACCCATTGTTGGTGCGCATGCATGCCTGCGATTACTCCTACGGCATCTACATCTACGCCTTTCCGGTACAGCAAACACTGGTGTCCTTTTGGCCTCAAATGCCGCTGCTTGTCTATCTTTTAAGCAGCTTTGTGATCACAGTGGCACTGGCAGCCCTCTCATGGCATTTTGTTGAGAAGCCCGCCTTAAAGCTCAAGCCCTTTCGCGGATAATTCAAGAAATTGAAATTAACGCGGCAATGCAAGAGACAACAACAAGACCCGCCCCTGTCCTCACCCTGTCAATCGTCACCTACAACTCTGAAAAATGGCTACCGGCCTTTTTTGAGAGTTTGCAAAAGCAAGATTTGCCATGTGACCAAATTGCCTTGTGTGTGCTCGACAACGGGTCCTCCGACGGCACCTATGCTGCGCTCCAAGCACAACTGACGCAGGCTGGCAGTGCCTTGGCGCATCGCTTTGCCAGCGTGCAATTGCACCAAGGTCCGAACATTGGTTTTGGCGCGGGCCACAATCACAATTTGGCCCTCACGCACACGCCTTTCTTTTGGGTCACCAACGTTGACCTGGAGTTTGAGCGCGACACCCTCACTACTTTGCTGCAAACAGCGCAACGCGATGCCGCTCAAGCACCGGGTGAGGCGGGCGCCAAAGTGGCGGCTTGGGAATGTCGTCAAAAACCCTTCGAGCACCCCAAGGACTATCACCCTGTGACGGGTGAAACGGCGTGGTGCTCAAGTGCTTGTGTGTTGTTCAAAACCGATGCACTCAAAGCGGTGAAGGGTTATGAGCCCTTGCTGTTTTTGTATGGCGAAGACGTCGAGTTGTCTTATCGCTTGCGAGATCATGGCTACACCTTGCGCTATGTGCCCAATGCCACCGTGTGGCATTTCACTTACGAAGAAGCGGCACAAATCAAGCCCCAACAATTCTTGGGCAGCACGCTGGCCAATGTGTTGCTGCGTTGCCGCTATGGCCGACGCCATGAAGTGATTCAGGGCTTTGTGATGTTTGCCGGTTTGTTTGCCATGCGGCCTTTGTTTCCGAGCATGCGCCGCAAATTGCTGGCGCAAAGTTTCAAGCTGTTGAAGCTGGCACCCCAATTTTTAAGCACACGCCGCCAAAGCCAACAGAAGTTTCCGTTTCGCATGTGGGATTACGAAATGGCGCGTGAAGGCGCGTTTTACGAATACCCTGTGGCGGCACACTCTCCAATAGAACACGCAAAAGTTTCAGTACAAGGCGCGCCCATGGTCAGTGTGCTGATGCGCACCATGCCTGGCCGCGCTGGCAAGTTGCGCGAAGCTATGGCCAGTGTGGCCCAGCAAACCTATGCGCACTTGGGTGGCCCAATTGAGTTGGTGGTGGTAGAAGACGGTGGCCAAGGCATCGAAAGCGCCAAAGCCGCCGTGGACACACTTCGCAGCAGTGGTGTGTTGGCCAAAGTGGTGTATGTGCCTTTGCCTAAATCGGGGCGCTGTGTGGCAGGCAATAAAGCTCTTGAAGCGGCCACCGGTCAGTTGTGCTGCTTCTTAGATGACGATGATTTGTTTTATGCTGATCACCTCGAAGTGTTGGTGAATGAGTGGCTGAAGCAACCACAACTGGGTGCGGTGTATTCGTTCAGTTACGAAGTTCGCACGCATGTGCATAGCGAAGAGCCATGGGTGTACGAGAACGTGACGCACAGCCTCATTCACCGCCAAGCCTTTAGCCGCGCGACTTTGTGGCACCACAATTATTTTCCCATTCAAACCGTGTTGTTCCAACGCAAGCTGTATGAAGAATACGGCGGTTTCGATTTGGATTTGGAAAACTTAGAAGACTGGAATTTGTGGGTGCGGTATTCGTTGAAAAACGATTTCAAACTGGTGTCCAAAGTCACCTCCTTGTACCGCGTACCCGACCAACTGGACAAAGCCATTCAGCGTCAGGCTGTGCTGGATACCTACTACGCCAAAGCCAAAGCCAAGCACGACTTGCTCAAGGTTGAATTGACGCTGCCCGAGATTCAGCAGATTGTGGAAGAGATGACGCGCCAAAGCCAAGTGGCGGGCGTGCCCACCTCATGGCTTAAACAAGTGGTGTTGAATACACCAGGCTTGCGCAGCCTGTACCACCCACTCAAGAAATGGGTGTCGGTGTGGCGCCGCATTCGCCGCTAAGCCATTGTAGATGCGCCTCTCAAGGCGCAGGCCCTAAACTAATCAGTCGGAAATTTTGCGCAGCAACTTGCGCAGCGGTGCTGTGATGCGCCACGATGTGGACTGCTTCAGTGCCGCAATTTCCGCATTCAATTCTTGAATCGAGTGCTGGTGATTTTGCAATTGCGATTCGGTCCAGGCCAGAGTGGCTTGAGTGTTCTGGCCATGCGATGTGAGTGCATTGAGCTTCTCAGCGTGCTGTGCAGAAGTGATTTCTTTTTCTAGCTTCCATGCGTTTTGTTGCGCATGATGTGCAGCTTTCAGGGTGACTATCTCGTACGATATTTTCTGTAAATGTGCCGCCTCGGTGGCTGGCTGCGCCCGCACCACATGTTGGTACACCTCACCATCCGCGCACTTGGCTTTTAAGAACGTTTGCGTCTCTTCGTCTAGCAAGTGCCAGTAGGCTTTGAGTTCGGCTTGCGCAGGATCGACTTGCACGGTGTGCCAGTGCTGCCATAGCAAACCGCATTCGCGAAGCAAAGCCTCCAGATCTTCGCGACCGTAAAACTTCAGATGCGTATGGTCCAGTAAACCATTTTTTTGGTACGGAAAACGCCCACCCAGCAAGCTGGCCACCACCGTGAGGTGCGAGGCATTGGGCAAGGACATCAGCACGCTGCCGCCAGGCTTTAAAAAGCCGTGCAACTGGTTCAGCAAAGGGCGCGGATCGCGAAGGTGCTCGAGTACATCGGCGCAAATGATGGCATCAAAAGTTTCGCCAGCCAGAGGCGAAGCCCACAGAGGGTCTTCTAGGTTGGCCTGCAGCGTGCGCTCGCAGAAGGGTGCGCAGGTGGCCAAAGTGTTGGGGTCCATCTCCACGCCAGTCACTTTGCAGCCTTTGGCGTGCAAGATGCGCGTGACGGTGCCAGGGCCTGTGCCCAATTCCAGCACCCGTTGCCCGGGCTCGACCATGCGGGCCAACACCGCGGCGGCACTGCCACCATTGGGGTCAATTTCGTGGGCGTAGCGATGTTTTATCATTGAGCAAACAATATCACGGTATTCAGAATTACAACATGTGGCAACGGCTAATTTCTTGGCTTCTACCGGCAAAAGCGGCAACTGCTGCTTCAGCCATCGCCGAGGCACATCCAGCGCATGCGCTAGACGCAGACCAACCGCCTGCATTGGCCGTGCCCTTTGACCTGGCGGCCTACCGCCAATTCATGTGCGACGAGACCTACAAATACCGCGCGTCTTACATTCAAAAACGCATCGACATTGAAGGGGCCTCACACTACACCCAGGCGCTGGCCAAGGGCTCGGTCATTGTAGTCTTTGTGCACCACGGCAGCTGGTTGCTAATGAACGGTGCACTGCACCATTTGTGCGGTGGCGCACCCATTACATCCATCGCCTCTCGTCGCAATTTGGAATTTTGTACGCCCGAAGAAAAAGCGTTTTGGCTGGGCGTGCACAAGCGCTCTGCCGAAAGTTGCAATGCGCCTGTCATTTTCTACACCGACCAAAGTCCCATTGGTTCGGTGCGTTGGCTCAAGCAAGCACACCACGTGCTAACTGTGGCCCTCGATGTGCGCGAGCCCGCAGCCGATAAGCCCGAGCAGCAGTTTGAGTTCATGGAGCAAACTATTTATTTGCAAACTGGCCCTGCCAAGCTGGCGCAATTAACAGGCGCGCAAGTGGTGCCTGCCGCCATTGAATACAACGCGCATACGCAGCGGCATTTGCTCACTTTGTATCCCGCAATTGACCCCAGCACCTGCACGCCCGAGGTGCTGACCCAAACCGCATTGGACTGCATTGGCCCACACGTGATGCGCGCACCCGAGCAGCAGTTTTACGATTTGTTGGGCGCCTTGCAATTGCCGCAAAAAGCGGCATAAGCTGAACAGAAAATTTCGCGCTGCATGTTGCACGCAGCGCTTTACAACTCACTGCCAGCGGTGTGGCAATTGCACAAAACCTTGGTGCACACCTGGTTGCGTCACCACCACCGTAGCGGCTTGCAGCACGACGTCGTACACATGCAAAGCGCGCTCGTCGAACAAATAAGCGCCTACGGAAAAGCGGCCCTTCATCAAGGGCAATTTTTCAAACACCACGGTGGCTTGGCCGCAACCTTGGGCGTCGCGCTCGATGTTCACGCCATCAAACAAGGTGTACGCGCTGGTGAAAATTTGACCATCGGGCAATGCAAAGCCAGTGGCGAAAGTGGGGCAGGGCTGTGCAGGGTCTGACTCAAACTTCACGGTGATGTGCACATCGCTTTGTAAACTGATCGCTTGCAATTCGCGACCTGCCACACCGTCTACGCTGACCTCAATGCCCAGAATGCGCGTCAGCCCTGTGGGCACAGTAGCAGCATCTACAGCCAAGTTATCTTCTGCAGTGGCTTTTTCAAGCCCAGCAGCAACCGAAGCTGCTGAATACAACGCACCATCGCCGCCCTCAGCACGCAGGCTGTCGGTGTACGCGGCCACCACATCGGAGGCGGGCCCTTCCATTTGTACTTGGCCATGATCTAGCCACACTGCGCGGTCGCAAAACGATTCCACTTGGTACATGGAGTGCGAACAAAATAGCACCGTGGTGCCTTGCGCTTTGAGTTGCATGATGCGCTCAAACGACTTTTTGGCAAACGCACCATCGCCCACGCTCAGGGCTTCGTCGATCACCAAAATATCGGGGTTGGCGCTGGTGGCAATGGAGAAGGCCAGGCGCACATACATGCCGCTGGAATAGGTTTTGACAGGCTGGTCAATGAACTCGCGAATGCCAGAAAATTCCACAATGCTTTCGTACAGAGCATCCGTCTCGGCGCTCGATAAACCCATCACAGCTGCCGCCAAGTAAACATTTTCGCGGCCGGTGAATTCAGGATTGAAGCCCGCGCCCAATTCAAGCAGCGCGCCAATTTTGCCGTTCACTTTTACGCTGCCGCTGCTGGGATTCAAGGTGCCGCAGACCATTTGTAACAAGGTTGATTTGCCAGCGCCATTGCGGCCAATCAAGCCCAAGGCCTCACCGCGTTCCACCTTCAGTGAAAGCGGTGCCAAGGCCACAAAGTCGTTGGCTGTTGAATCACCACTTTGCAGCGCACGGGGCCACACCGCTTGCCAAAATCGGTCGGAAGGTTTGGCAAAACGTTTGTAGGTTTTGCCAACGTTGTCCAATGCAATCACGGGTTGGTTAGAGGACATCTGCAAACCCCTTGCGTGATGTTTCAAACAACCATGCACCGCCCAACGCCAGCACACAGCCCACGCCAAAAAGTTTCAATAACGCCGCAAACTCGGGCCAAACGCCCATCAAACCAATGCTGCGCAGCGCTTCGATTGGAATGGCCAAAGGATTGAAGGCCACCCAGAATTGCAAAAAGTCGGGCAACACACTGAGCGGAAAAAACACCGGCGTTAAAAACAACAGCATGCCCATGAACAAACCGATGATTTCACCCAGGTCGCGGAAGTAAACGCCCAGGGCCGACAGGGCCCAACCCAAACCCAAGAGCGTGGGCACCAAAGCCAAAAACACCAAGGGCAGCGCCAACCACGAAGCATGAATACCTTGCCCAAACAGCAAGCAACCTGCTAACCAAACCAAGCAAGACACCACCACATGGAAAAAACTCGACAGCAGTGCAGACCATGGCAGCACTTGCAAAGGAAACACCACCTTGGTGACCAAGTTGGGTTGGTCGGTCATGAGCCGCGGCGCACGGCTTAAAAATTCGGCAGCCCAGTTGAACACCAACAGGCCGGCAAACAAATTCAATGCAAAGCTCATGTTGCCGTCGGCCACACCGGGCCACTTGGCTTTGAAGATATGTCGAAACACCAGTGTGTAAACCGCCAACATGGCCATTGGCGTGAGCAAGGCCCAGCCCACACCCAACACCGAGCCGCGATACCGGCCCAGCACTTCGCGCCGCGCAAATTGCCAAATCAAATTGCGATGACCCCAAGGCCAAGCAAAGTGTTTCAAAAAAGTGGAGGCAAATTCAGACATGTTCAATTTGCCAAGGCTCAGTCCGCTGACTTTTCTGCCAGCTGCTTCAGCTTGTTGGCGTCGACTTTCAAATCATCGCCATCGCGCGCCAAAGCCCCTTGCGACTGCAGCACCTGAAAGGCGCGCGTCACGGTTTCGCGCGTAAGGTTGACCATCATGGCAATCTCTTGGTGCGTAGGAGCGTTGGCAATCACTTCTGGGTTTTTGCCATCTTTGGACAAGTTTTGCAGCAGCGCGCAAATGCGCTGCAGCGGGCTGATGATGCCCAAAATTTGGCGTTGGTTGGCTTGGTCGCGAATGCGCTTGGTCAGGCCCGAGGTAATGGCCTCGATGGCCTGGGGCGAGGCAAAAATGTGTGAGCGAATGTCTCGCGCAGGCACCATCACCACCTGAGACTTTTTGCTAGCAATGACCACCTCGGGGGAGGGCAGGCCGTCGAGTACCGAGATCTCGCCAAAGTACTGGCCTTCTTCAATAAAGTGAAGACCTACTTCACGGCCATCCAGCGTGAAATCTATGGCCTGCAACCTGCCTTCCAGTAAAAACATCAGGCTGGATGAAGGGTTTTCTTTGGCCAACACCACCTCCCGCTTGGCAAATGCATGCGTGCTTGAGTACGCAGCCAGCTGGGTCAATGAGTCTGCCGGAAACAGACGCATCAGGGCAAACTGCTGCAAAAGTGATGGGTGAATCGCCATAAATCTAGACCCCGTATCTTAGGGGTTTATTCGTCCGGCGAGCTGTATAGCGCGTCGCATTGGGTCGCCAACAGACAGTCTTCTTTTGTGTAAGGTGTGATTGTGCGCACACAGACAGACAAGCTTTCCTTTTTATACTCCGTTTCAATATTGCGACAAAACATGCCAATTCAAGCCATCTTCAACCCACTCAGTTCAGCAGCCCGTCTGCTGAGGGGTGTTGCTGTGGCCATGGTCTTGGGCATGTTGGCCATGTGCCTCAGTTCTGTGGCCATCGCCTCGCAGGTGGTTGGCGAGGTCACCCTCACCATTGGCAAGTCCAAAATTGAACGCAGCACCCAAGAAGCTGTACCCCAAAAGGGCGGCTCGGTGCAAGAGGGCGACGTCATTCGCACCTCCGACAACGGCCACGTGCACATTCGCTTTATTGACGGCGCCCGCGTTAGCGTGCGTCCCAACTCAGTTTTCCGCATACACGAATTCAAATACAGCCCTGCAGATCCTTCGGCTTCTGTGGTGCGCCTAAGCCTAGACTCTGGCGAAGCTCGCTCTATTTCTGGTGCTGCGGCTCAGGCCGCCAAAGAGCGCTTCCGCCTCAACACCCCCTTGGTGGCCATTGGTGTGAAGGGTACCGACTTTGTCACGCAAGTGTCCAAAGACGTCATTCGCGTGACGGTTAACCAAGGCGCCATTGTGATGGCCCCCTTCGACAGTGGCTGCAAGGCCGATACCCTGGGTGTTTGCACCACAGCCCGCGCCAAAGAACTGACTGCAGAAATGCTGGGCCAGGCCTTGGTGTACCGCTTGGGCAGCACCGACCCTAGCTTCCAAAACGTCAGCAAACCCGGCCAGGCCGACAACAGCAAGCTGTTGCAACTCGACCGCCAAGTGCGCGACGCCTCCGACAAGCCTTTGGCCTCCGATACCGAAGCCAAAAACCCCCTCAATGCCATTGGCAACAACCGCCTCATTTGGGGCCGCTGGGCCCGTGACCCCATTGCCAACGACAGCCTTACCGTGCCTTTCCTCGATGCCATGCGCGGCAACGAAGTTACCGTGGGCGATGGCTACTACTTCTTGTTCCGTGAGCCCAGCAACATCAATGTATTGCCCACCCTCACCACCAAAACCGATTTTGGCCTCAAGTCGTCTTCTGCTTATTACCGCAACGCCGCCAACGAAATGGTGCCCGCCACCGTCTCCAATGGCAGCCTGTCCATCGACTTTGGTGCTAAAACCTTTGCCACCCAGCTTGGCCTGAGCGCCGAGGGCACCGGTTTGCAAAGCTTCAGCCAGTCCGGCAACATCAATGCGGCCAACGGCATTTTCTTGGGCCGCTCGGGCCCAGAAGCCGCACCTACCAGCAGCTTGGCTGGCGCCATTTCTTTGGACGCACGCCAAGCCGGTTACCTCTTCAAAACCCAAGTGGGCCGTGGCACCTTTGTAGGTGCCACCCTCTGGGGTCGTTAAGCCAGTCGCATCATGAAACTGGACACATTCCTCAAAAAAACCCTGTGGCTCTATGCAGCCGTGTCGGGTTTGGCTGTGTTGCTGATGGCGGTGGCGTCTGCCCTTTGGGCTCCCCAGTGGCAAAGCTGGGAAGAGCGTTTGGCCAGCCGCACGTGGTCTTTGGCCAACTCCCAAGCCACCGAGCGCCGTGTGGTGGTGGTCGACATTGACGAGAAGAGCACACAAGCTTTGGGTCCTTGGCCATGGCCGCGTGAGCGAGTTGCTACTTTGCTTTCAGGCCTTGATGCGTATGGCGTCAACCTCAAAGTAGTAGATGTTTTGTTTGAAGGCGCGCAAGACGCTGCCCAAGATCAAAAGCTCGCCTTGGCCCTTAAAGCAGGCGCCCCCACCGTCATTTCTCAGCTGTTTGCCCTCAGCCCGCAAGCCCAACTCAAGTCGGGCCAACTGGCTGGCGCCATGGGCACATGTCCTGCCAACAGCGCTGCAAATCAACCCTTCGGCACCCCTGCCTTTGGCTTCATGGGTGCCGAAACTTTGTTGGCCCAAAGCAGTGCTGGCGTGGGTCACATCACCCCCATCATCGATGCCGACGGCAGCATTCGCCGCGTGCCTGCGGTGGTCTGTTATGAAGGTCAGGCATACCCCGCGCTGGCCGTTTCGGCTTTGGCTGCGGCCACTGGTGCACAGCCCGTGTGGCGCAACTCACCTGCTGGTTTGTTCAGCGCTAACAGCGCCCAACATTTAGATGTGGGTGGTTTGCAGTTGCCTTTGGATACCAACGGCCAACTGCGTGTTTCTTATCAAATGCCCCGAGATGGTTTTGCCTCTGTGTCGGCTGTGGATGTGTTGCAAGGCAAAGTGCCGCCGCACATGCTCAAAGGTGCTTGGGTGTTGGTGGGCTCTACGGCCTTTGGCGGTGGCGATGCCGTGCCCACACCCCAAGGCGGTGCAGTGGGCGGTGTAGAAGTCCACGCGCAGTTGATGTCTGCTGCACTCGATGCTCGCACGCCCTTTGTGCCAGCATGGGCGCCGCTTTGGCCATTGGCCACAGGCTTGGTCGCATTACTGGTACTGGTTTTCTCTTTGCGCGCAGCCGGCCCCAAAGCTGCCGTGGTGATGCCTCTGGTTGCCTTGGCCACAGGTGCCAGCATCTTTGGTTTGCATGCCGTGTTGTTGCTTAATTTACATCAGTGGTTGGGCTGGGGTCAGCCGGTTGTGTTTGTGGCTTTGGCCGCAGCGCTGCTGACCACTTCTGAAATGCTGCGTGTGCGCGCCGAGCGCGAGCGCCTGTTTGAAAACCTGTCCAGCTATTTGCCCGAAGGCGCTGCGCGCCGCGTGGCCTTTGAAGGCCCTACGGCTCAAGTGATGGCTGAAACGCGAGAAGCCACAGTGATGTTGGTCGACTTGCGCAATTTCTCTGCTTATTGCGAAGAGCGCGCCCCCGAAGACGCCGCCATGGTGTTGCACCTGTTTTACACCACCCTCGACCGCATTGTTACCGAGCACGGTGGCGTGGTAGAGCAAATGGTGGGTGACGGCCTCACAGCTGTTTGGAACGGCTCTTCACCTTGCAACCAGCACGCTCAAAAGGCCTTGCAGGCAGCCGAAGTGATCTGGAAAGAGGGCGTGGCCCAGTTGCCCAAAGTAGCTTCCAGAAAAACCCCACCCTTGGACATCGGCATTGGCATTGAAACAGGTCCCGTCATGGTGGGCTCGTTTGGCCCTGCACGCCGCCGTGTGCACACCGTCATGGGCGAGGCTGTGAGTGTGGCCTCTCGCTTAGAAAAACTCACCGCCGAGCTGGGATACCCCGTGCTGGTGGGCCCCCAAGCCTTGGCACAGTCTGGCTACACAGACGTGCACAAGCTGGGTGACTTTTTGCTGGCTGGCATGCGCACACCGCGCACCGTGTACGCTTTGCAAATTGAGGTCGATCCCTCGCACCTGCACTTGGTGGCTGGCTTGGACGCAGGATTTGCGTCTGAAGTCAGTATGATCGGCTAATCGCCAACCCATTCTTATTTTTATCATCAACGCTGTGCTGAGTCGACAGTCTGGCTGCGAAATGGATCGCTCCAAGCCGGTGCCTGCCCTGGGATTGTTAGCCCTGTTGGCCACGGGTATTGCCTTGCCTGCTTTTGCGCAAAACGCTTTACAAGTTGCACCCACTACGCAAACTGCAAAGCCTGCAAGCACAACCGCCTGCCCCGCGCCCACACAGTGGCAACAAGCCAGCGTGGCCCAATTGGCCACCATGGCAGAAGCCTGCGACGACAACGCTTTTTTTCATGCGCACCGCGGTGCCCAACTGCTGGCGCAAGGTCAAACCGAAGCCGCTGCCGTTTCGTTAGAAAAAGCCCTGTTGATCAACCCTGATTTGCCAGGTGCACAACTTGACTACGCACAAGCGCTGGCAATGGTGGGTCTGAAGGGCTCTGCCCGCGCCATCTTGAACGACGTGCTGCAGCGACCCGACATTCAACCCACCCTCAAAGCCCAGCTCAGCCCTGCGCAAACGGTTGCCATGCCTGCTCAGGCGGGCATCATTGGTACTCCCGTGTGGCAATGGAATGGCCTGTTGCAAACCGCCTATGGCCACGAGCGCAATTTAAACAGCGCCACCTATACCGACTCTCTTACTCTGTACTTGTCCAATGGCCCCGTCACCCTGGGCCTCACTGACAATGCCAAGCCTGTAGCAGGCGGCGCATTTAAAACCACAGCAGCCCTACAAGGCAACCTTAAAGGAGCAGGCGGCCAAGAGTTGTCTGTGAATGTGGCTTTGTCTAGCAAAACAGGCGCAGCCAGTGTGGGCGGTAACAACCGGACCGCAGAAGGCGCCATCAAGTACAGCTTGCCCATGTTGGCAGGCAATGCTTCTGGCTTGTGGCAATTGGCCGCCGGAGGTACGCAGTTTTGGCTGGGTAGCCAAACGGCCTACGCCGACCAAGGCTTGCAGCTCAAATACGCATGGGACTCTTTGGGTGCTGCTTGCAAGTGGGCGCCGGCCATTGGCCGCATTGACCAAAGTTTTCCGCAATCTGGCAGCTTGAACGGCGTGTATACCTATGGCCGCATGGACTGGGTGTGCAGCACAGGCCAAAACCAAGAAACCCATGTGGCGCTGGGTGGTGGCCAAGACAAGGCACAAGACAGCACACGCCCTGGAGGCAACCGCATACGTGCCGACTTGCTGGTGAGGCACGAGCAGTTGGTATCTGTGCCTAAGTGGCCCGCAGCATCGGGCCAATTGTCTGTCTGGTTGCGTTATGCCCACAGCCAAGACAAGCAAGCCTACAGCGACCTGCTGGGTGACTTAAAATCGAATACGTACCGCACAGATTTGGGCTTGGGTTATTGGGTACCAGTGGCCAAGCAGTGGAGTGCAGGCATCAACCTTGAAGCCACTTCACAAAGATCCAATAACACCTTGTTTAATTTGAAGAATTCGGGTGTTTACGTGGGAATGAGGTGGGTGAATGACTGAAATGCACAAAAAAACCTCAAAAACGCGTTGTTTTTTTGCAAATAAGCGTTTTCGTGCAGGACTGTGTGACTCAAATCACAAAAAACGACGTCAGAAATCTTCTACAATCCCCTCACAGCGCATAAATGGGTGTTCTCTATTGGGATTCCCGTTTCTGTTTAATTAACTTTTAAAAGGAGAAAGTCAATGACAAAGTCTTATGACCAGACTTTCATGCTTACTGAGAGCAAGAAACGTAATAACGTTTGTAATGCTTTAAGCATTTGTAACGATACAAAAGCCCACATTTTTCAGAGCGCATTTTTGCAAGTGCGCTCTGACGAGTGTGGGCTTTTTGCTTGACCGCTCGCACTCGGAATTCTTTGCAAAGAACTCTGAATTATCTGTAAACCCTTAAAAGGAAAAACAAATGGCTATCTCTACAAACGGTACAGTTCTGGCACGTGTTGCTGGTGCTTTGTACAACACACAAATGAGCAACGCGACTTACTCTGAAGTCAAAACGCTCGACCCAGCTTCTTTGACAGATGCTTTGTATGCACGTGACTTCGCAAACGCGACAGACACAGCTGTTGCTACAACATTGGTGACAAACCTCGGTTTGACATCTGTTGATGGATTGGTGAGCTGGATTGCAGCTCAATTGACAGCTGCAGGCGCACACAAAGGTGCAAAGATTGTTGACTTGCTCAACGGTTTCGCACAAATGTCTTCAGACGCAACTTACGGTGCAGCTGCTACAGCGTTCAACACTAAAGTTGACGCTGCTTTGGTGTTATCGCAAACAGCAGGTAATGCTGGCGGTACGTTTACTGCTGCTGGTACAACAGGCGTCACATTTGCTCTGACAGTTGGCGCTGATACTGGTGCTGCTTTCAAAGGCGGAGCAGGTGACGATACATTTAACGCAGCTGAAACAAGCGCTGTAACTTGGACTGTAGGAGACGCAATTGATGGTGGTGCTGGCAATGATGTTTTCAACATTACACAGACAGCTGCTATAACTGCACCTACGGGCGCCACTGTTAAGAATATTGAAACAGCAAATTTGGTGAGCGGTACTACAGGTACAACCCTCACCTCTACAGCGTGGACAGGCTTGACTTCATTGAACATTACAGCACCTGGCGCTGTAACTGCTACTAGCTCCAGTACAACAGATGTCACAATTACAGACGACACTCAAGCTGCAGGGTCTATCGCTGTTAACGGCGGCAAGAATGTTACTGTTACTGCTGCAACATCTGTTGCATCCGCCGCAACAGGTGGAACAGTGACAGTTGGCGCAACTACTGCTGCTGCAGGTAACGTTACTGTAACTGAAACAGTTAAATCCACTAACGTAACTGGCGGAACTGCTGCAACCGGTGGTGCAATCTCTATTACTGGCGGTATTTCTGCAACTGTTAATCAGAACATCTCTGGTGCTTCTGTAAAAACAGCCAACGTTACAGTTAACGCTGTGGGTGGTGCGGTTTCTATTACTGGCGATGCGTCAACTACAAGTGCAACTGTTAATCAAACAGCAGCTGTGTCAGCAGTTGCAAGTGCGACGGTTGGTGTGCACGGCATCAAGGCGGGTGCAGTAACTATCGCTGACGCAAATGCACAATCTTCAACTAAGGCGGGCACTATTGCAACAGCAACACTTAAGAACTACGGTGACTCAACAATTGATTCAAATGCGTTAGTCACAGTTAACTTAGAAGGTACTGGCGGCACGCTTGGAATCACTACTAACAGTTTGACAACTGCAGCCAACACATCCCTGGCATTGAATTTGAATGGTCTTTCTTACAAGAATGCCGGTACAGACAACGCAATCACAGTTGACTCCGATGTTAAAACTCTAAACGTTACAGCTTCAACTGCTGCATCTACTGTTGCCAGCATTACTGCTTCTGGCGCAACATCTGTGAACATCGGTGGTAGCGCCAACTTAACATTGACAGCTCAAAGTTTTGGCGCTGCAACTTCTGTGAATGTAACTAACACTGCCAAAACTACTCTTGGTACAGCAGTTGCTACTGGTGTAACCTTCACAGGTGGCGATGGTGCTGAGTTCATTACCTTGGCTGATGAAACTACAAAAGCAATCACAATGGGCGCCGGAGACGATTCAGTGACGGTAGTTGACACAGATGCTGACGGTGTTTTGAACGGCACTGGTGGATCTGTTAATGCTGGTGACGGCACTGACACCATTGTTTTGACCGCTGTAACTGCTGATGCCGTTGATGCAAACTCAACTTTTAACACTAAATTTACCGGCTTTGAAGTGTTGGAAATCACAACAGGTACTGCAGCCGATACAACTGTCAATTTGGCAGGTATCAATGGAGTAAATAGCGTTGTTACACGTGGCGTTGCTACTACAAAAACATTGACATTGAATGGTTTTACTAACAATGGCAAGTTGACTTTGGACGCAGCTGCAGCTGCAGATGCAGCTGTTGCAGCGAATGTCACCAATGCTGTTTTGACTCCAAGTGATACATTCAATGTTGAATTAAAGAACAGTACATCTGCAACTGTTGAGTACGGTATCGTTACATTGGCTGGTATAGAAACAGTTAACATCACTACTACGGACGCAGGTACATCAACGAGTACAGCAGCCACTATTGATACAGCTACAGTTCAGGCCACAAGCGCAACAAGCATTGTTGTGGCAGGCAACAACGGTTTGACAATGGTCAATACTGGTAACACTGCAGTAACAAGCTTTGATGCAACAGGTGTAGTTGGCAACGGCACAGATGATACGGCTGCTAATTTGGCAGTTTCATTCACTAGCGCAAACACTACAACTACTGCATTAGTAGCAATCAAAGGTGGTGCTGGTAACGACACATTGATCGGTAATGCAGCAAAAGACACTATCACTGGTGGTGCTGGTGGAGACATCGTTAACGGTGGGTTAGGTCAAGACACAATTAACGTCGGCACTGGTCACGACGTGATCCGTATCATTTCTGACGTTGATGCCACTGCTGGTAACAAAGGTGTTCAATCAACTACAGCTGCTGCTGACGTTGTGAATGGGTTTGTATTGGCTTCCGCCATTACTACAGCTGCTGATTTGTCTTCTGCGGCCAATTTCATTGCATCAACAGCTGGTGGTGCAAACACATCAATGTTAAGTATTGATCTGAACTCCGACGATGCTGGTGCTGGTGCTGGTACAAACTTGGTTGTTGCTATTGAAGCTAACGTTACAACAGCTACAGCTGGTGTTTCAGCTGGTACGACATATACCGTCTCTAAAGGTATTTTGTCATTGTCAGGCGCAGGCGCTTCTGCTGTTGACACATTGGCTGAGTGGTTGACTGAAGCAGCAGCTGTCGCTGCAACTGCTGGTGAAACAATTGGTTTTGTCTACGGTGGCGATACATTTGTATTCTCACAGAATGCAGCTGGAGACTCCTTGGTCCAGTTGGTCGGCGTCTCTGCAACATCATTGGTGTTGGCAAGCAATTCAACTACAGTTTCTGACGGCGCCGTTATCATTGGCGACAGCCTGTAATTATTTATCTAATAACTCACTGCTAATGAGCAGTAGATTTATTATTTAATGAAACCAAACCCCATCCCTCAAAAGGGGATGGGGTTTTTTCATACCTACACCCTAGGCACACACTCAACAGTCGCACTCAAGCTCTCCCAACCTACTGCTAGTCCTAATGTCTGCATGCCTCAGCAACTCTTGAACTTCATACAAACTCCTACCTGCATTCACCAAAAACGAAGCAAAGCTGTGTCTTAAATCATGCACACGCAGCTCCGGTATACCAGCTCGATTACGCGCGCGTCCCAGCTAAAGACAAAAGACTTAAATGGTTTCTGCGCATGGGGGTTGGCAAAGATGTACTCACATTCAGCATCCGAGTAGCAATTTACCTTTGCCAGCATCAAGTATTGATTCCACCAAGTGACAAGGTAATGTGTCGAATTTTGTTTGAATTGTTTTTAGATATCTTCTACAAGCGTTGAATCCAAACTATGTCGGGCCACTTGGCATCAAGTACTTAGCGTTTTCGAGCGCCGGTATAGATAATGTATGAAACGATCAATGGACGTAAGGGGTTGTAGCTTCTGCGAACAGCTTGAAGCATCTGGCTGGATTGATCGGGGGTGAGGTAGCGTTCTATGCGGTAGTCATTTTTCAAATGGCGCACGCCGTTGAAGCTGTCCAAACTCACACCGGGCTCAGACCAACGGTGGGCCAGTTTGAATGCATAGCGCAGCAGAACCAATCCGCGTTTGATGGTGCCTGGCGCCAACTGTTTGTGTTTAAGGGTTTTAATGAAACCAGAAAAATCAAGTACAGAAATGCGCGCCATCGACAACTTACCAAGGGCTGGCGCTATGTGCAGGCGAATCATGGATTCGTCCGATATCCAACTGCGCTTGTAGCTTCGCACATAGGGCAAGTACTTATTTACCAAGAACTCTTCTAAGGTGATCAGAGTAGCGGCATGCTGTTTGCTGGCATATCGATCAGGCACAAAGCCGTGTGGCCGCATCTTGCCTGTTTGAATTTTCTGCAACACCAAAGTGCGAGCCTCTTCAAACTCAATTGCTTAGCATCTAGCAATAGTGCACACGGTAAGTTTTACGGCCACTGCAAAGCAGATCAGGGTAGAAGCCTTTAACTTAGGTGTCAAAAACCTCAAGGTGCGTAAGGCCTGCAGGGCAGTTGAGTTCTTGAACCAGCTCATCGGTGAGTACTTTCACAATCATCCGTCTTTCTCCTATGTCAATAACAGGAGTGAAGGTAGGTTGGTGTTTTCAAAATTTCGTCTTGAATTCCATCAAATACCAAAGTGCCTAGAGATCCATCTTGTTTAGTTCTGCAAATTTTTAATTTTGACTGCGCAATGTAGAAAGGTACATGTCTGTACGTTTCTAAATCTTTGCAATAGACGGTTGTTGCACTTCGAGAACTTAAGTCAATTTGGTCTAGTCGGTGGTCGATGGTCGAGAACCAAAGTGTGTTGCAAGGACACACACTAGAAGGATATTTAAATCAATGACTTGCAATAGCTAACAAACACCTATTCATTTGCTTACTACCAGTCTGGTGACTTCGGTGGTTTCCCCTAAAGCCTGCATTCCGCAGAGCGCATTGGAAACAGTGCGCTCTGTCGAGTGTGGGCTTTTTGCTTGACCGCTCGCACTCGGAATTCTTTGCAAAGAACTCTGAATTATCTGTAAACCCTTAAAAGGAAAAACAAATGGCTATCTCTACAAACGGTACAGTTCTGACGCGCTTGGCTGGTGCTCTGTACAACACACAAATGAGCAACGCGACTTACTCTGAAGTCAAAACGCTCGATCCATCTTCTTTGGCAAACGCCTTGTACGCACGTGACTTCAGCTCAGCAACAGACGCTGCTGTTGCAACTACTTTGGTGACAAACCTCGGTTTGTCATCTGTGACAGGTTTGGACAACTGGGTTGCTGCTCAATTGACAGCTGCTGGTACTGGCAACAAAGGCGCAAAGATTGTTGACTTGCTCAATAGCTTCGCTCAAATGACTGCTGATACAACATACGGCGCATACGCTACAGCTTTCAATACTAAAGTTGATGCTGCTTTGGCTGCTTCACAAACAACTGGCAATGCTGGTGGTACTTTTGCTGCTGCTGGTGTTGTTGTTGTAGCAAACGCTACATTCGTATTGACAACTGGCGTTGATGCGATCACCGGCGGCGCTGGTAACGATACATTTACAGCAGATAACACAGGTACCGATGTAACATCGACTGCAGATTCATTGAATGGCGGCGATGGTTCTGACACATTGAATGTCTTTTCAGATGGAGCGGCTGGTGCATTACCAGCATTGACTAGCGTCGAGACCTTGAATGTTTATGATCAAAACGCTGATATCTCAATTACTGCAACCGCTCAAGCAAGCATTACTTCTGTTAACTTGATTCGCGGCGATGGTGACATGGCTCTTACTGTTGGAAACAATGTGGCAACAGTTGGTATTACGGATGTTGCGATCAAAGATGCTGGCGCAAACAATGGCATGGTGATTACTGCAGGCTCAACTGCTACAGCCATTTCTGTTACCTTGGCAAATGTCTCTGTTACGGATACGGCAGATGAAGATTTGACAGTTACTGGTTCAAAACTTAAAACAGTTACAGTCGCAACATCTAGCGTTAAATCAACTCTAGAAGATTTAGTTGTATCTGGTGCAACCACTGTAAACATCAATGCAGCAGTTGATTTTACGGCTGGCGTTGTAAATACTGCTGGTGATTCAACTTTGAATATTTCAGGCGCAGGTAAAGTTACTATCGGTCAATTGGACAATGATGTGGATATCGTTGATGCCTCTGGTAACACTGGTGGAGTAGTGTTGACTGCAGCTGCAAATAACCCAGATGTAAAGATAACTCTTGGTTCGGGTAAGGATAAAGTGACGACAGATGATGACGGATTTGCTTCTACAGAAAAATTTGCTGTCGATGCGGGTGCTGGGGAAGATACTCTCGTTGTCGCTGCCGACGCTGATGTGAGCACAACGGATGAAGGCGGTCGCTATACTAACTTCGAAGTTATTGAGCGCGCAATTAATGCTGATCTGGATGTGTCAGTATTCGGTGCGACTACAACAATTACCAAAGCAAGTATTGGTGATGGCGGACTTACAAAAATGCAAGCTGCATTGGCAGCCGCAATTTCCGTAACAGCAGACAATGCCGGCTCAACATTCTCTCTTGCAACAGCAACTGGCACAGCCGATAACATCGCATTTACGACTGCAAATTCCACTTCGACTGCCTCTGCAGACATCACTACAGTTACAGTCGATGGATTTGAGTCTATGAGTGTTTCTGTTAATAGTGGTGATAAAACAATTGCCGCAACAGCCACTGATTTGACTGCAGTGTCATTCACATCAGCTGCAGACCTTAAGACAATCACATTGACTGGCACAAATGCTGCTAGCTTGGACGCGAGTGCAAATGCTGTGAAAGTCACAACAATTGATGCCACCGGCATTACAGGTGGTGCTAGTATTTCCACTGGCGGTCAAACTGGTGCCCTGACAGTTACTGGTTCAGCAGTGAAAGATGTGATTACATTAGGTGCAGTTGGTGTTGCCGGATCAATCGCTTCGGTTGCTGCTGGCGCAGGTGACGACACAATCGCCACAACAATGTCTATCGCAAATGCAGCAACTTCTATTTCAGGTGGCGATGGTGCTGACGCTTTGTCTTTTTCTGACACTGCAACAACCACCAATTCAGTTACCGTGTCTGACAATACTTTCCGTAATGTAAGCGTTGAAACAATTGACTTCTCTGCCGCAATTGCTGGTGACTTGTCGTGGACTTTAGGTGGTTTCGCAAATGCATTGGCAGCTGCCAATGCTGGTGTAATTAAAATTACTGCAAAAGCTGTTGCTTTGGGCGCAGCTGCTGACGACATAACCATTGATGCATCCGCTTTGAGTGCTGGCAACTCTGTAACTGTTGATATTAAGGATGCAGGTGCAGATGCTGCTAGTGACGTTGCTCTTACAGGTAGCGATGGTAACGATACGATTAAATTTGAAGAGGCAACTGCAGCGTCAGACGTTATTACCACTGTTACTGCAGGCAAAGGAAACGATACGATTACTGTAAAAACAACAGCAGATCACGATGGTAAGATTGTGATTGACGCTGGTGATGGCGATGACACTATTGACTTATCCGCTTCAACATCTGATGCAGCAGGTACTGACAACTTAGTAACACCTGGCAAAGGTAACGACACTATCAAGCTTGACACAGAAGGTGCTGGCACAGATTTCGTAATCATTACTGCTTCAACCGCTGCCAACAATGGTGTTGATACGATATCTAACTTTACCCAAGGTGCAGGCGGCGACGTACTGAAAATTGATGCTTTCTTAGACGCAACAGCAATGAATGCCAAGTTGACAGCAAATCCGGCAGCATCCGATGTTGAAAATGATGTCAATTTGTTGGTAGATATCTCTGGTGGTCAGGACATCACAACAGCTGACGGTTTGACGACCGCATTGGCTGCTGGTGGTGAATATGCAAGCATTAACATGGCTGGAAGCGCAAAGGCTGTTTTTGTTACTGCTGCTAGCAGTGATGCAAATGTTACCCAAAACGTGTTCTTCGCTACTTCAGATGCTGCTGGCAACATCAGCGTAGTTTTGGTTGGTACTATTGCTGCAAGCGACATTGATAGCTTTGTTGCGGCCAACTTCAATATCTAATTTAAATTAGATAGGTAACCAAAATCGCAAGATTTGGTATTAGGTAAGTTCCTAACAACCCCGCCCCTCACAAGGGGGTGGGGTTTTTTTACTTTGCGAACTACAAATGTCCATCGTCAAAATCGGCACTGATCACTACGACTCTGAATTACTGAGCAACGATTCAAAGTCCCTACTCATCAAACTTGCGGAACTAGATATTCAAATTTCACAACTTCAACAAGAGTTAGCTGATTCAATTTACATGCGAGAGCAGTTGTCTTGCTTGGCGTTGGATGCAATTGAGTCTGCGAAAGTGGATTGAAGTTATTCGTGATACTGAAGCCCAACAGTTTTCCACCCGCCTGTTAGATCAGCTTAAAGGCAACGGTCAACCCACATGCTGCTCGGCAGTGGCTGAGCTGCGTATTAATTCCCAAAGAACCAAACATGCAAGCCTTGGCTAAGTGGCTCAAGGTTGACCCATGCTGGCTTCGGTATGGTGGTGTGTTTGAGGACTCATTTGTTGCTGATTATATGTCGCTTTGTGAAGCGGACAGGGAGACAGTTAGAGCGGTGGTGGAGGCTGTGTGGCGGGGTGTTAATCTTAATGTTCGAGATTAGAGTAGGGAGCGGTGCAAATGCAAGAACTAGTTATTGATGAATGGAAAGCTGGGGATTCGCTAAGTGTATATACGCAGATTATTGATCCAGTTTTACCACTTCCTTCAATGGTTGCCCCAGTTCTTTTATTTGGACTTTACTACGGCCTTGATAGCAGTATTTACACAGAACATTACTCAAAGGTGTCTAGTGTTTTGTATGAGCGAGGGAACTCAGTAAACACCCACGTTTCAAAAGAATTAGTGATCAAAACAGGCACGAAATTAAAAACTTCATTTCATGGATCAGGAGAAATTGTAGGTTTTGAACGCACTGATGAAAATTGGCCAAGGGCTCATTTGGGTTATGTACTCCGTGATTCAGAAGTGCTAACCAAGTTGGCGTCTCAGTGGATCGGGACCGCAGGCCATTACCTAGGTCAATTTGAAATATCACCATCACCTTCAATAAGGAGTGTTGTAATCCCAGGGCTATTCGAGACAACCGAAGTTCCAGTTTTCAATATCTGGGTTACACCAGCAGGTGGGCCGATACCTGAAGAGCGAAAAGTCATTTCAGCAACGACAAGAATACTAAAAACTGGCAAGAAATTAGAAATTTACGTCACACTTGGTTTTGTAGCCACAGACTATAGGCCTAGTGATGCGCGACTTATAGCTTATGTTGCAACAAATGATCCAGCCAAATCTTGAAAACCATCGCTCCTAACAACATAGAAGGATTTAATTTGATGTTGTTATATTCATCTGAAATTGGCTACTTTAAAAAAACTGAGAAACCTGACGTATCTAAATTGAAGAATCCTTAAACAGATCTTCAACAAGTCAAACCTCAAGGCGCAAGCCCTGGGGTTTTTTTACGTCTGTACTTTTCTCAGAGGAAAAATCCAAATGCAAATCTACGCAAGCAGCCATGCCATTGAGCAGGCTTGCCTAACCCTGCCTGATCAAAACATTCGAAAGCTTTTCTGTGATCGATATCAACAGCTCAAGAGTGATGACTATGAAATCCACGAGATCGTCCACTTCTGGGTGGTTGAGTCTGAGGCCGACCTGCAAATGCTTCCTGAGTACCTTGAGTGCAGGGAGGAACATCCAGGATGGACTGAACTTGTGTTCGTGCTTCTTGATGATGGCTTTGGCCTAGAGGTGTTTGTGCCTGATCACTTAAAGGAGCAATTGAAATGAATCTATTTCTGAAACTTTTCACTGGAAGCTTCAAAGTGCTTCTGTTCATGTTTCTGCAAAGAGACACCCAAATGAAAAACACTCGCGACCGAGTCCATCATCAAAGGCGACAAGAGAAAGGAGAAAGCTCAAACCTTGCTGCTGACCTCTTGATTGCTGCACTTTTGAATGGAGGCTCTCAATGATCACTTTATTGAGCTTTCTTATTCTGGCCTTGGCTGTCGAGTGTTACTCAAAGGATCCATGGAGGTCAGTGGCTTTGGTAACCTTTGCGCTGATGCTCTGGGTGTTTCCATTTGCAACTATTTTGGTGTGGCTTGGAATGGTCACGTTTAAGGTGGTCTTTGCTTAATTGCAACTAGCTGGCCCCTAGGAAGGAGACTTCTGGGGGCTGGCTCTCTTGGCACTTCAGTAAAAGTCAGAATTTCAGTTTCGAAGAATTGCAAAACCCTAGGGGAGTAAAAAACTGAAAAACTGGAAAACTGACTTTTTTCATGAGTCAGGGGTGGGCTCCAAGTGAAACATCAGATTCTCAGATTTTTAGTTTTCTATATGTCTATATAGGGGAAACTGAAAAACTAGAATACTGCTGGTTTAAAACACGATTGATCTAGCCGCGATAACTATGTGTGTTTAAACTCTTGCACAGATTAATTACGCCCCCAAGCCAAGGAGCATTTAATGTTCTCTGATCAAAAGAAATCATCATCACCAAAAACTGGACCAGTTGTAAAAACAGGACCTACAAGAGGTAAAGAGCGCTCCAGAAATGATGACGGCAGCTGGAGAAAAAAACGCAGCGACAGCGGCCAGTCCAGGGAGAAAAAGTCGGGTTGCTTTCTAACCACCGCAGCATGTCGTTTTAAGGAGTTACCTGATGACTGCTACGAACTAAGTGTGCTCAGAAAATTCAGAGATGAAAAACTAATGGCAACAGCTGATGGGGCTCAGATGGTCGAGAACTATTACCAAATTGCACCAGGTATTGCTCAAGAACTGGTCTGCAAGCACGACTTGGAATACGTCTGGAATACAGTCCTTGAATGCGTAAGATGTATTGAGCTAGGCCATGATGATCGCGCTGTCAAAGCTTACTCAGAAATGGTGTTTAGGTTGCAACAAAAATCTACGAGCGTTTCTTAACTAAATAATCAGCTCTGTTCATTCTTCGTTTTTACATCGAAGCATCTGGACAAAGCGTGCCTACTAACTTATCTGATTGATACCGCGTTAGCCGCATCGTGTTTGAATTCTTGCTGGCGACTTGCCCAAATTAGCCAATTTTGAGACATTTTCCTAAGTACTCAATAAATCTCGTTTTGCAATACTTAAGTAATCTTCATCTTCCAGGGGACGCTTGATGGAGATAGAAACACAAAACAGGTATTACTTTTGAGTAGCCAAATTTTGGCATCAAAGGTTGTCTGATCAGGTCAGAAATCCAGATTTCCAGAAAGTGAAACCCTAGGGGTCTCAAAAACTGGAAAACTGAAAATCTGGACTTGAGCATCAAAAGGGATCCCGCTTTGGGACACCAAGGTTAGTTTCTCAGAATTCCAGTTTTCTATATGTATATATAGGAGAAACTGAAAAACTAGAAAACTGAACTTCTGGTCCAGGACCTCTGATGTGTTTTTGTGTAGCTAGATCCGCAGTGGCACTAAAGCCACTTGCCACCCGTACCGCCTAGATTGCCCTCCTACAGGAGCCGAGCGTTTGTCACTGGTACAGGTCAATCCATCAACACTAAAAATTTAAGGAAAACACACAAGTGTCAATCAACATACATCCGACCCCAGATGGTCAATTCACAAGTCTTAGAGAAGCAGCCCTGAAATGGTTTTCACTTGGCTACCTTCCAGTTCCAGTTCGGGAAGGAACAAAAATACCTCGCGTGAAAGTAAAAGAGTGGCTTCAAAGTTTGACGCAACAAGCCATTGAGCAGCATTGGGCTAAATTTGAAAACGATGACATCGGACTTCACTGCTCTAATGGCCTAGTCGCGCTCGACTGTGATGCACCCGAGTCTTTAGTAGCTTTGGTCTCGCTAGAAAATGATCATGGAATCAAGCCCCTCATAACGGTAAAGACAAAAAAGGGCACTCACCACTACTTCAAGCTTGGAGAGGGTGTTCAACTTCAGCAAAAGGGATTTAGCACCGAGTCAAATCCTGAACGAATCGATATCCGAAGCGAAAATAGCTACATCATTGCGCCACCGAGTACCGACAAGTTCTTGGTGAGCGATTCAATTTGCACGCTCGAAAACCTTGAAGTGATCTCGCAAGAGTTCGCCGATGCATTGGTTCGCCATAACGGAGGTACTCCAGAGAGCAAAGACGAGAAAGCCTTGCAAACACATGCGGAATTCTCAAATGATGAACCACGTACGGTAGAGAATCCACTGGCTAAACCAACGATCAAAGAGGATGACAGCTTCAAAATTGCCAGCCTTCGTGCCATGCTCAGTCAAATTGACCCTGATGAAAGTTACGACACATGGTTTAAATCTTTGATGATCATTCACCACGAAACAAGCGGCAGCGATCAAGGCCTTGTGCTTGCTGATGAGTGGTCAAGTCAGGGGTCTTTGTACAAAGGCACTAGAGAGATTGAGTCCAAGTGGAAAAGCTTTTCTGAATACTCCGGTGCGCCGTTGACAGAGGCCTCCCTCAGCATGATGCTTAAAGAGCGCGGCGTTGACTCTCTGGAGTTGAAAGCTAAAGTCATGGAAGATCTGGAGCCCTTTGAGGTTTGTGCCACAGAGATCATCAAATCAGCTTCCCAAAAGTCTAAGTCACCATCCTTTAGTGGCTCACTCAAGCAGTACTCCCTTCTTGGCAAACTCGATGTGGTCCGCAAATTCGCCGTCGACGCAACGCCACTGCTAGGCTCAATTGCTTTGAAAGGACAGTTCACGGTTTTGTATGCAAAAAGCAATGCTGGCAAGACTTTGATAACTCTGCATTTACTTCGGGAAGCAATTTTGGGTGGTCGGATTGAAGGCGATAAGGTCTTTTATGCAAACATGGATGACTCCTCAAGTGGCCTACTGGGCAAAGGTGAGATTGCAGAGGAGCTTGGGTTTCACCAAATGGCCATTGGCTATCAAGACCTGACAAAGGATCGGTTTCTGGAAGGAGTCAGAGACATGATCCAAACTCGTGAAGCTTCAGGTACGCTCTTGCTGCTAGACACCGTAAAAAAGTTTACGGATGTGATGAGCAAATCAGAGAGCAGTCAATTTGCCCAACTCATGCGTGAATTCACCGCTGTTGGCGGCACAGTGGTTGGATTAGCTCACACCAATAAAAATAGAGACCGATATGGAAATCTGGTGGAAACGGGAACTGCAGATATTCCACAGGATGCTGACTGCACTTACCTCTTAGACAATGAGATGAAAGGGTCCGAAAACCTGGTGACATTTAAAAACACTAAGGCTCGGGGACCAGTACCTCGAATTGCTCAATTTGCATTTGACCGTTATGAGCGAGACTATTGCAAGCTTTTGGACAGCGTTCGAGAAGACGCCGTTGATGAAAGTAGCTTTGATTTTGAAATCGTCCCTGAAGAAAATCCAGACGACCGGATGATCCGAGCAATCAAGGAAGTCATTGGCAGCGGCTTCGACGGAAAAACAAATCTCATCAATGAAGCCCACGCTTTGACAAAAGACAGTAAATCAAAGCTTGAGAAAATCTACTTGCGCTACGTCGGTTCTGATCCCACAAAACACATCTGGGATTTCACAGTCGGTGAAAGAAATTTGCAGAGCTTTTTCTTGCACCCAAACTCTACTGCTCTTGATCCTAAGACTGCTTCTAAATCTTTGGCTCAAGATGATTCGATCTCGTTAGACCATGATGACATCATGGATGACGAGTCAGATGACAAATTGGATGATTAACGACAACAGCTAACCCAATCAGTCGGGCTTCCTACTTACAGTAGCTGCCCCAAGTTTTCCCCAAAAGCATCACGCCTAACCAGTGTGGTGCTTTTTTTTGTTCATCGTTTTTTCACCCCAACTCTTGAAAGGAGTTTTCCATGCCAAAAGCAACCCTGTCTGCTCAATTCGTGAGCACCGCCACTTGCCTGTCTGGTAAAAAGACGGACTACTACGACACTGCCGTCAAAGGCTTTGTCTTGGAGGTGCGTCAAACTGGCGGCAGTACTTACTACATGCGCTACCGAGATCTCCGTGGTCGTCAGTGTCAGTTCAAAATTGGAGATGCCAAGGCTCTTACATTTGACAAAGCAAGGAGCACCGCCAAAGTGATCCGTGCCAAAGTAACCTTGGGAGAGAGCCCCTTGCAAGAGAGGCAGTCACTCAAACAAGTACCCACCTTGGCCCAGTTCAATGGGGAGCGGTATCTACCCTACATCAAGGGGTACAAGAAAAGCTGGATAGGAGATGAGGGTAACTTCAGGAACCACATTCTTCCCCGGTTTGGCTCTAAGCACCTTGATGAGATTACGCACCAGCAAGTCGTTGAGTTTCACCAGCAGATGCTTGCTAGCGGATTAGCTAAAGCGACTTGCAACAGACTCCTCATCTTGCTGCGCTACATGTTCAACTTGGCAAAGAAGTGGGGCATCCCTGGTGCACAAGAAAATCCCACTTTAGGCGTGCCACTTTACGAGGCCAACAATGCCAGAGAGAGGTTCTTAACTGCTGAGGAAACCCAGAGGTTAAGGCTTGCTATTGAGCAAAGTGCCAACCCACAGCTCAAATTCATCATTCCCTTGCTCTTGTTAACTGGAGCTCGCAAGAGGGAACTGCTGGACGCCAAGTGGGAGGACTTTGATACAGCAAGGCGAAATTGGCGAATCCCGATGTCTAAATCAGGTAAAGCCAGGCACGTCCCTCTGTCTGGTGCAGTGCTGGAGATCTTGAGTAGCCTACCTAGGTGGCCCAAATGTCCCTATGTGGTGCCAAACCCAGAAACCCTTGAGCCCTTTGTGAATGTTCACTACAGCTGGAACACCGCAAGGGTGAAGGCACAGCTGCCCGAGGTTCGTATGCATGATCTTCGTCACAGCATGGCAAGCAATTTGGTGAACTCTGGGCGCTCGATCTATGAGGTCTCAAAGATCCTTGGTCACAGTCAGCTCAAAACCTCTGAGCGCTATGCCCACTTGGCTCATGAGACTTTACTGGCAGCGGCAGATGCAGCCTCTAACGATTGGCGCCGTGGGGCTTAACTGCCCACAGCCCATAACTCTGTCACTTAACCATCATCTAGAGTTCCCTTGCGGAGCTTTAGGTGGTGGTTTTGTGACCCCTTTTTTTATCAAATTCAGTTTAAGCCGCCATCAATTCATCACGAAGCGCGTAGGGCTTGACCAACACTTCTGCAGGCAAATCGAAGTGCTCTACCAAGCGGCGAATCATCTCTAGTGTCAAAGGCCGATTGCGGTTGAGAATATCTGACACACGACCACGGTGTCCAAAGATTGGCTCAAGATCCTTGCGCGTCAATCCTCTACTTTCCATAACGTGCTCAAGAAACTCAATTGGATCAGGATCAGCGATTGGGTAGTTGGTCTTTTCGTAATGCTCAACCAAAAGAGTCAAGACATCTAAACGCTCAGCCTCTGGCGATTTTGCAGGGGCACTCCAAAGACGCTCGATCTCCTCCAAAGCCGCCTTGTAGTCTTTTTTGCTGTGAATGGTACGGATTTCCATAACTTATCCCTTTAAATCTTTGTTACATCAATCTTGTCGTACTGGGCATGTGTACCAACAAACCGAATGAACATGAGTCCTTGTCCATAGCGAACTAAAACAACCAAACGATAGTCATTACCCTTGATATTGAACACCACCCTCTCATTGGCAATGAAAGAAGCGTTTCGATAAGCCTCTTTAATGTCAGCTGGCGACTTCCACTTGGCCCTACTGGCTAAGGCATACCAAGCCTGAAGAGGCACTTTTGCATCTGGGTGCTTTGTCCAAAAGGCTTGAAGTGTCGTGATGGCTACGATTCGCATGGCCAATTATGGTACCAAATTGGGATCATTACAAGAAAATTTTTTACCCTTTTTGAATTCTGGTGAAAATTATTCAGAACTCCAAAAACTTACCCCGGATGGGTAAAGACTGAGTCACCCAAAGGCTCAAGCGGTTTAAAGCAAAACCCCAATCGCTTCGAATTCCAAACCCTTGATCGTTGGGTTTTTGATGGGTTGCACGCGTGAGAGTGCCCCCAAATTTCACTATTTCTATGAAAGAAAAGAGCTTTTTTTAGGGCTCTTAAAAAGTGCTTACTACCAGTCTGGTAGACACAGTAAAAACCCCTAAAGCCTGCATTCCGCAGAGCGCATTGGCAACAGTGCGCTCTGTCGAGTGTGGGCTTTTTGCTTGACCGCTCGCACTCGGAATTCTTTGCAAAGAACTCTGATTTATCTGTAAACCCTTAAAAGGAAAAACAAATGGCAATCTCTACAAACGGTACGGTTCTGACGCGCTTGGCTGGTGCTCTGTACAACACACAAATGAGCAACGCGACATACTCTGAAGTCAAAGCGCTCGACCCAGCTGCATTGGCAAACACACTGTACGCACGTGACTTCGGTTCTTCTACAGACTTGGCAGTTGCTACAACATTGGTTACCAACCTCGGTTTGACATCAGTGACTGGCTTGGCTAACTGGGTTGCTGCTCAGTTGACAGCTGCCGGTACAGGTAACAAGGGCGCAAAAGTTGTTGACTTGCTCAACAGCTTTGCTCAGATGACTGCTGACACAACATACGGTGCTTACGCTACAGCTTTCAACACAAAGGTTGATGCTGCTTTGGTGCTGTCACAAACTACTGGCAATGCTGGTGGAACTTTTGCTGCTGCTGGTGTTGTTGTTCCGACAGTTCCTGCAAACTTGTCATTCGTTTTGACTTCCAGTGTGAACTCTTTTACAGGCGGTGCTGGTGACGACACATTCACTGCTGACAACACAGGAACAGATGTAACCTCAACTGCCGACGCCTTGAATGGTGGCACAGGTTCTGATACTTTAGAAGTGTTTTCAGACGGTGCGGCTGGTGCGTTGCCTGCTTTGACCAGCGTTGAAACACTTAATGTGTATGACCAAGATGATGTTATGACAACTGCGGCAGCTTCGCTAGCTAGCTTGACCACAGTTAATCTTATTCGTGGCGATGGTGACTTGACTTTGACAGTTGGCGCAAACGTTGCAAACGTTGGTTTGACAGACATCGTTGCTGATGGTACTGGTGGTGCCGTAGGTGTTGTAGTTGCAGCAGCAGCTACCGCTACTTCATTGAATCTGGCGCTCAACGGAATCACTGCTTCCGGTGGTGGCACTGACGATAACGTGGACGTTAACGGCGCAGCATTGACAACCTTGAATGTGACAACTTCCGGTACTGCCTCTGTTTTTGACAACTTGGATGCCGCTTCTGCTACGACGATTTCGATCAACGCAGGTGCCGCACTGACAACCGTGCTTGAAACTGGCGCAACTGCTGCAACTCTGAGCCTCTCCGGCGCTGCTGCTGTTAGCTTGGGTACATTGGACTCCGCTATCAACACCGTGACATCTACTGCAACTGGCGCTCTGACCGCTGCTATTGGTGCGAATGTGGATACGGTGTTAACAGCTGGTTCTGGCAATGATGTGATCACTGCATCTACAACAGATACGATTGCTTCCACTGATGCTCTGGCTGTAAATGGTGGTGAAGGTACTGATACTTTGATAATTTCAGAGGCTGCAGATGTAAGCTCAACAGCAGATGGCGCTCGATACACAAACTTTGAGAAGGTAAGACTGAGCGACAGTTACGATGCAGATTACATTGCTGGCATTACACATTTGCAATTAGCAGGTGCAAGCGGAAAGTCATACACAGACTTGACAGAAACACAAGCGTCGAACGTACAAGTCCTCGGCGATGAAACAAGTCCTACTTTTGCGCTTAAAACTGCGACAGGTACAGCCGATGCGTTGACACTCACAATGGGTACTGGCACTACAACTGCAGCGGCCACAGACATTGCTACAGGAATGACTGTTACAGGTTTTGAAACTCTGAATATCGTTGAAAATGGTGGGCCAACTGCAGCCGCTGGCGCTGACCGAACAGCAATCGTTGCAGCATTCACTGGCGCTACTCTGAATGATATCAATCTGTCTGGTCGTGCTGTAACCCTCTCTAACATCGCAACTACCGTTGCAGTTAATATTGATGGTTCGGCTTTGACTGGTAACGCAACTGCCACTTCAACTGATGCCCAAGGTTTGACTGTTGCTGGTTCTGCAGTTGCTGGATCTGTTATTAATGGTTCAGCAGTTCGCGATAAATTCACTGTCGGAGCAGAAGGCTCAACTTACAATGGCGGCGCAGGCAATGATTTGTTTGTTGCAACCGTGGCGCTAATTGCTGCTGATGGTTCTACTGATCTAGTGTTGAACGGTGAAGCTGGTACAGACAAACTCACACTGACTGACACTACAACAACACTCGCCGATACACATTTCACAAATTTGATTAGCTTCGAATCATTAGCTTTGTCGAATACTGTTGGTGATGCTTCGATTACCACTGGTGCAGCATTTAATGCAGCTTTTGCAAGTGGTGCAACAATCACAACGGGTACCCTTGCCGCAACTAAAGACGTGACTATTGCTGCTGGACTGTCAACTGTTGCTTTGACAATCACTGTTGATGCAACAGACTTGGTTGGTACAGCCACAGAAGCGAACAGTATTACCACAGGTTCTGCCGGCGATACAGTGACATTCACTGGTGATGCAACATATGTTGGTGTCAACGGCGCTGCTCAAGGCACGATTGTCATCGACACCCGTGGTGGTAACGACACAATCTCCGTGACAGTTGGCACGCTGCTGGCAAGTACCGGCGGTCAAGCAATGTCTATCACTGGCGGAGCAGGTCAAGATTCAATTACTAAAGTTGGTGTTAACAGTACAACTGTTACCTCTGTCGCACATTATGTATTTGCTGCTGGCGACTCTAGCACTACTGCTTGGGATAGCATTACTGGTTTTGACGTCTCAGATGGTACAGCCCTATCGGACGGTTTGAACTTTGAAGGAACTGCTGCAGTCTCTGCTTTTACTGCAACTGAAGACTTCGGAGTAATTAAATCTCATACCGTAACCGCTGGTATTGTTCAGTTTGATGACGTTGCCGACTATTCAACAGCTTTGAAGATCAACACCACAAACTTGGCTGACGTTGTTGGTTACTTGAAGGCCAATTTAGCTGCAAACGGAACTGTTGCATTCGCATACGATAGCGATGATTCAGGTTCAGCCGATGCAACTATGGTATTCCATCAAGGTTCTGCTAGCAGTGTTGCTGACGACTTGGTGTTGTTAGTTGGCATTACAGGCGTCGATGCATTGGTTACTACGAATGCTGCAGGCGCAAACGATTTGTTCATCGCCTAATCTTCCCCAACGGAGAACCCCCTCGCCACGCAAGTGGCAGGGGACCTAGGTGAAAACCTTCCAACCCCGCCCCTCACAAGGGGGTGGGGTTTTTTCTTGAAAGATTCAACATGCCCATCATCAAAATCGACAACAAAGACTACGACACAGACACCCTGAGCAATGAGGCTAAGCAACAGCTTCAAATGCTCTCTATCACTGAGCAAGAGATCAAGCGCCTACAAGCACAACTGGCCATTGCTCAAACAGCCCGAATCTCCTACGCCAACGCCCTCAAAAGTGCTCTTCCAGCCATTGGCGGCAGTGACACCATCAAGATTTCCTAAGGTACGAGAAATCAAATCTATTCAGATGCCAATCATTCAAATAGGTTCAGAGCAGTACGACTCTGATCTACTTAGCAATCAATCAAAGTCTCTCTTGATGGAACTTACTGAACTCGACTTGTACATAGTGCAAATCAAGGAAGATCTGCTGGTCGCAAAGCAAAAGAGGAAGAAGCTTTCCAAGGAAACGTATGAGGCAATTCAGATTGCCAGAGTGGTCTGAACACCGAAGCCCAAGCTTTCTCTACCCGTTTGGCGGAGCAACTCAAAGCCAACGGTCACCCCATCTCGGCTACCTACATAGCCCGTCAAATCCACGTTACGCCTCACGCTGCAAGGCTGTGGCTCTCAGGCGTGAACATCCCCAAAGAACAAAACATGCAAGCCTTGGCTAAGTGGCTCAAGGTTGACCCACGGTGGCTTCGGTATGGAGGTGTACTAGAGGACTCGTTCTTTTCAGATTTCATGACTCTCAGCGAAGAGGACAAGGCTACTGTGAGGGCTGTGGTGGGGGTCTTTGGGCGGGCATAAAAAACCGAGAAACCTGACGTATCTAAATTGAAGAACTAAACCATCTTCATCAAGTCAAACCTCATAGCGAAAGCCTTGGGGTTTTTTTACGTCTGTACTTTTCTCAAGAGGAGAAATCCAAATGCAAATCTATGCAAGCAGCCATGCCATTGAGCAGGCTTGCCAAACCCTACCTGATGCAACCCTACGAAAACTTTTACAAGAACGCTATGAGCAACTCAAGAGCGATGACTATGAAATCCACGAGCTTGTCCACTTCTGGGTGGTTGAGACGGTGGAGGACTTAGCTGCATTGCCACCAACACCAGAGTGCAAGGAGGAACACCCTGGATGGATAGAGATCGTCTACGTGCTTCTGGACGATGGCTTTGGCCTAGAGGTCTTTGTACCAGAGCACTTGAAGGAGCAAATCAAATGAATCTTTTCTTGAAACTCCTGACTGGTACTTTGAAGATGCTGCTTTTTATGTTCCTTCAGAGAAACACCCAAAGACACAAAGAAAAAGACAGTCAAAGGTACAGGGGAAGGCATCAAAGATCGGAAAGCTCAAGCCTTGCCTCTGAGATTCTCATGTCAGTGCTACTGAATGGAGGCTCTCAATGATCACGTTATTGAGTTTTCTTATCCTGGCCTTAGCCGTCAAGTGCTATGCAATTGATCCATGGAGGTCAGTGGCATTAGTAACCGTTGCCCTGATGCTTTGGTTGTTTCCGGTGGTAACCATTTTGGCCTGGCTTGGAATGGTGGCATTTAAGGTGGTCTTTGCTTGAGGACATCTAGCTGGCCCTGGGAGGGAGACCTCTTGGGGCTAGCTCACTTAAGTCAGAAATTCAGTTTCTCAGAAAGTCAAAACCCTAGGGGGCTAAAAACTGAAAAACTGGAAAACTGACTTTTTAGGTCACCAGTGGGTTCCAGGAGGACAGCTGCATTGGAACTGATGTAACCAGTGTTGAAAATCATTCCAGATCTTCAGATTTTCAGTTTTCTATATGTATATATAGGTGGAACTGAAAAACTGGAAAACTGAAAACGATTCAAATATGGAGAGTGCTACCAACTGAGAAAAAAGCAACACAAATAGGATGTATCAAGGAAGCAAATCAAATCCAGACAACTATTCAAAGTTAAAGGCTGCATATAAGGCTTTTGACGAAGTGAATCTTCAAAGTGTAGGACCAATGTTTCTCCACTATGTAGTTGCCCTGATACATGGAGAAACCGACGACTTCGCCCGGTTCTGCTCAACCCGTCAAATTGGAGAAAAATACTTAGCTCCAGTTCTGATGCAGGAACAAATGGAAGAAGACATGGCACTTGATCTAGGCTGAACAAGAAGATCCCCAAGGTGAAAACTTTGGGGACCTTTACATCAGCAAGGCACTACTCAGAGCCAGCCAAAATGGTAGTCCGATCGCAAGGATTTTGAATTCTTGCTGAAGGTTTCCATCACAGGTTGGCCCTCTCTGATCCTTTTAGCTAGGTATCAATTTAGATTGATCTCTTAGTTCAAAGGTACACAAATCCGCCAAGGGACGCTAATGCGGATAGATACACAAAACGGGTATTACTTTTGGGCAAGCCTCTAAGAGGGTCAGAAGTGGTACCAGTCGGATCAGAAATTCAGATTTCCAGAATTCAAAAACCCTAGGGGCTAAAAAACTGGAGAACTGAAAAACTGACGATGCGCACCAAATGCGGATTACAAGGTTTCACTGAAAAGTGGAGTCATGCAGCTGGCATGAAGGTCAAGTTGAAGAATCGAGACAGTTCTTCAGAATTTCAGTTTTCTATATGTATATATAGGTGGAACTGAAAAACTGGAAAACTGAAGATCTGATCCTTTTCCTTATGGTGCACCGATTTGTGGCTCTGTCATGCGTAACCAGCGGCCTTCAATCCAGACCATTTATGTGCTCGCGCTTTTAGAAAAGCTTTCAGCACTTTACTGGTCATGGCCATCACATATAAGTCAAACAGAAAAATGATGAAGGAAAAATTTTTAGTGTCAAACATAAATATTCAGGAAAAACAACTCGATCAAGTTCTGCCCAAGGATCTTAAAGCTGCAGCACTGCAGTGGTTTTCACTTGGTTACTTACCCTTGCCAATCATCAAAGGGGATAAGAAACCAAGCGTAATGGTCAAAGAGTGGCTCTCAAACTTAAGCCAGCAAAGCATCGAGAAACATTGGAGCCAATATCCAGGCGATGACTTAGGACTTCACTGCTCCAAAGGACTTGTCGCGCTTGACAGTGATTCACCCGAGTCACTCGAGCCAATGACGGCATTAGAGGCGAAATTTGGCATCAAGCCCTTAATCACAGTGAAAACCAAGAAGGGGACTCACCACTATTTCAAGCTTGGAGAGGGCGTGAATCTCAAGCAAGCGGGCAACAGCACAACCCTAAATCCAGAGCGCATCGATATTCGATGTGGCAACAGTTACATCATTGCACCACCCAGCACCGATAAGGTCTTGGTGAGTGAATCAATATGCCCTCTCGAGAACCTTGAAGTCATTACGCAAGAGTTTGCTGATGATTTGATCCGTCATAACGGGGGTATCCCCAGTTGCGAGCGACCCAGTCGGTTACCAACAATGGATGGCAATACAAAATGTGAGTCTCTTGCCATTGCAACGCCAGAACAAAACAATCACAAAATTCCATATCTTCGCGCAATGATCAATGAATTCAAGCCTGATGACGAATATGGTGATTGGACTAGCATCATGATGATCCTGCACCATGAGACTCAAGGTAGTTCTCTCGGACTCGAACTCGCTAACGAATGGTCAAGTCAGGGCTGTTTATATAAGGGGTTTAAAGAAGTTGCTTACAAATGGAGTACTTTTAACAAGAGCGATAGTAAGCCACTGACCGAAGCTACCCTATGCATGATGCTGGCAGACAGAGGCATTGATGCACTTGAACTAAAAGCACAAGTCCAAGAGGATCTAGAACCCTTTGAGATTTGCGCTACTGAGGTCATCAAAGCGGTATCCGACAATTCAAAGCGCTCATCCTTTGTTGGCTCTCTCAAGCAGTACTCATTACTTGGAAAGCTTGATGAGATTCGCAAGTACGCAGTAGATGCCAAGCCACTCCTGGGCTCAGTTTCCTTGAAGGGGCAATTCACGGTTTTCTATGGCAACAGCAATGCAGGCAAGACGCTCCTTACCCTACACATGCTGCGTGATGCGATTATTGGTGGCCGCATTGAAGCTGATAACGTCATCTATGCAAACATGGATGATTCAGCCGCTGGCCTCTTGGCCAAAGGTGAAATCGCAGAAGAGTTGGGCTTTCACCAAATGGCTATTGGTCACTTGGATCTCACAAAAGACAAGTTCATTCAGGGTATCAAGGACATGATTGCATCTAAAGAAGCATCAGGCATGCTCATCATTTTAGATACTTTGAAAAAATTCACTGACGTAATGAACAAACAGGAGAGTAGCGAATTCGGTCAACTCATGCGCCAGTTCACGGCTGTAGGTGGGACTGTGCTTGCTTTGGCTCACACCAATAAGAATCGCGATCGAGATGGCAAATTGATCCAAACGGGTACAGCTGATATCCCCCAGGATGCAGACTGCACATACACACTTGACACTGAAGTTAAGGGCTCAGAGACCGTAGTGACTTTTAAAAACACCAAGTCTCGTGGTCCGGTAAAGCGCGCGACTCAGTATGCCTATAACCGCCTTGAGAGCGACTACACAAAGCTTTTGGACAGTGTCAGAGAGCTCTCCGTTGATGAAGCCAGCTTTGATTTTGAAGTGGTCCCATCTGAGAGTCCTGATGACAGAATGATCCGTGCGTTTAAAGAAGTCATTGGCAAAGGCTTCATTGGAAAAACTGAACTTATTAACGCTGCGCGTGTAGCAAGCAAGTGCAGCAAGAAACACCTTGAGAATATCTACATGCGCTACGTTGGCTCTGACCCTACAAAGCACATTTGGGATTTCACTTTAGGTGAAAGAGGTACGCATAAATACTTCTTGCATCCAAATTCAACCGCCCTTGATCCTAAGCCTATGGTTCAAGAAGATTTTGTCGAAGTAGACCACGACGAGATCATGGAAGACGTAACAGATGAGTAACTACATCTAGCACTGTCAACTTCAGCCCAAAGGGATCTCATGCGAGATCTCTTTTTCATTTAGAGCTATTACCCAAAGTAGTTGCTCTTGATTTCCCCTCAAAGCATCACGCCTAACCAGTGTGGTGCTTTTTTTATGCCTTCAATTTCCAACCACTCTTGAAAGGAGTTCCCATGCCCAAAGTAACCCTGTCGGCCCAATTCGTGAGCAGCGCTAAATGCCTCTCAGGTAAGAAGACTGACTACTACGACAGTGCTATCAAGGGGTTCATCCTTGAGGTGCGCTCAACTGGTGGCTCTACCTACTACCTCAGGTACCGCGACCCAAGAGGACGCCAATGCCAGTACAAGATTGGTGACGCCTCAGCCCTCCCCTTTGAGAAAGCCAGAAGCACCGCCAAAGTAATCCGCGCCCGTGTCACCCTAGGTGAAAGCCCCTTGGAGGAAAAGCAAGCCCTAAAGCAAGTGCCAACCTTGAGTGAGTTCAACACCGAACGCTACCTTCCGTACATCAAGGTGTACAAGAAGAGTTGGCTAGGTGATGAATGCAATCTTCGAAATCACATCTTGCCCGCCTTTGGAAATAAGCACTTGGATGAAATCACACAAAAGGAGGTCTTTGAGTTTCACCATCAGATGCTTGCAAAGGGGCTGGCAAAAGCTACTTGCAACCGGCTACTGATCCTGCTTCGTTACATGTTCAACCTTGCTAAGAAGTGGAAAGTTGCAGGCTCCCAAGAAAATCCTACGCTTGGGGTGCCACTTTATGAGGCCAATAATGCAAGGGAGCGGTTTTTAAGTCCCGAGGAGACTCAAAGGCTTAAGGCTGCAATTGAGGACAGTGCTAACACTCAGCTCAAGTTCATTGTTCCCTTGCTGCTTCTTACCGGTGCAAGAAAGAGAGAGCTTTTAGACGCTAAGTGGGAGGACATCGATGCACCCCGCCGTAATTGGAGAATCCCAGTCTCCAAGTCTGGCAAGGCCCGTCATGTTCCATTGTCAGCTGCGGTGCTGGATCTTCTTGAAAAGCTTCCTCGCTTTCCAGGATGTCCTTATGTGATTCCTAACCCCGAGACCTTAGAGCCATTTGTGAATGTGTTCTACAGCTGGAACACTGCGAGGAACAAGGCAATGCTGCCGGGGGTACGTATGCATGATCTTCGTCACAGCATGGCAAGCAACTTGGTCAACTCTGGTCGCTCGATCTATGAGGTCTCAAAGATCCTTGGCCACAGTCAACTCAAAACCTCTGAGCGCTATGCCCACTTAGCTCATGAGACGCTTTTGGCTGCAGCGGACGCGGCCTCTAACGATTGGTGCCAAAGGACTTAAGGTTCTTAATCACCAGTAAACCACTCGCCATCATCTAGGGCTCCTAAACGGGGCTTTAGGTGGTGGCTTTGTGGTCCCCTTTTTTTATCAAATCTCCCAACTGAAGTTTTCAAAACTCAGTAGGTAAAGCATGCGCTGAAATACAAAGGTCACTGATTTAATTCATGAATTCGCGACTTTGAACGTCACGTGCTTGATGCAGAACGCGAATCACTGTAATCCCATCTTCACTGGGGATGTAGTACAAGTTGTATGAGGATGATGTGGGCCAGCACCTAATGCAAGCGCTTAATTCAGGTCGCTCTCTGCCCATCAATGGTTGCAAGGCAAGCGTCTGCGATTCTTTTTCAATTAGATCCAGCACGTGATCTGCAGCTGCAAAACTCTCTTCTGAAATGAACGACCAAATTTCCAGAAGGTCGGTCCTCGCACTTCGAGCAAGAAATACTGAGGACATTAGGCGGATTTCTTCAGAGAGCGGCCTTTGGCTTTTATTGCAGCCATGTCCATCTTTTCAACGCGGCCCGCTCTGACATCCGCCATGCCTAGTTCAATGTCAGCTTTCAGGGCAGCAATGCTTGACTGCTGGACAGACTGATAAGCCTCAAACAACCGAAGTGCTTCGCGAATTACTTCGCTGGCTGAACCGTAGAGGCCCGAGGCAACATGCTCTCTGACTCTGGCTTCAAGCTCAATGGGAAGGGAGACATTAAGTGTCATAGGAAAATCCTTTAATGGCAAAGTTTGCCATATTATGACATTGAAATTTTGAGCATACAAGCAAGCCTCCTTGCCGCATTCGAACCTACTGAAGCCTAGTTCTGCTGTGGGCAATCACGTCACTCAGCCTCTTTCCAAAACCCCAGGAGCCAGATGGGATATCTACCTACTAGCGATATTTAGATGGGTACCCATTTTTAAGTTTTCTAGATCTCGACAACCTTCTCGAACGCCATCGAGGGTTGGGTTTTTGATGGGTTGCACGGACGAAAGTGTCCCTAACTTTCACTATTTCTATGAAAGAAATGGGCTTTTTTTAGGCCTCTTAAAAAGTGCTTACTACCAGTCTGGTGACTTCGGTGGTTTCCCCTAAAGCCTGCATTCCGCAGAGCGCATTGGCAACAGTGCGCTCTGTCGAGTGTGGGCTTTTTGCTTAACCGCTCGCACTCGGTTTCTTTGCAAAGAAATCAAGTTTTATCTGTAAACCCTTAAAAGGAAAAACAAATGGCTATCTCTACAAACGGTACAGTCCTGACGCGTCTTGCTGGCGCCCTGTACAACACACAAATGAGCAACGCAACTTACGAAGAGGTTAAGGCGCTCGACCCAGCATCATTGGCTAACGCCTTGTATGCTCGTGACTTCAGCTCTGCCACAGACGCTGCAGTTGCTACAACATTGGTTGCAAACCTCGGTTTGACATCTGTTGCTGGTTTGGATAACTGGGTTGCTGCTCAATTGACAGCTGCTGGTTCCGCAAAAGGCGCAAAGATTGTTGAATTGCTCAACGGCTTTGCCCAAATGTCTTCAGACGCTACATACGGCGCTGCAGCTACAGTTTTCAACACTAAAGTTGACGCTGCTTTGGCTTTGTCGCAAACAACAGGTAGTGCTGGCGGTACTTTTGCCGCTGCTGCTGATGCTGCCGCTGCTGCTGCAATAGCTCCCAAGTCATTCACATTGACTACAGAAGCAGATGCATTCACAGGTGGTGCGGGTGCTGACACTTTCAGTGGAAGCAATACCACACTGACAGCAGGCGACAATCTGAATGGTGGTGCTGGTAGTGATTCCTTGACCCTGACTTTGAATGGCTCGCCAGCAGCGGTTGAGATGTCAGGCGTTGAAACTGTTAATGCCAAATTGATTGCATCTTCATCTGTTGATGCAACTTTGTGGACTGGTGTTACTTCAGTAAATGTTGGAACTACTAGCATTGCTGCTGCTGACTTGACAGTTACCGGCGCAGATTTTGGTACAACATTCAGCATGGCTTCAGGTAAAGTCAATGGCCTGTCAGTGACTTACTTGGATGGTTCTGGCACTGCAGATGCAGCTAAGCTGAGTTTGGGTGGCCTGGGTAGCTCTACAGCTGATGCAGCTGTGACAGTTACTGGCAACACAACGGAAGCTGCGACAATTTCTACGTCAGGCGCAAACTATGTGGATTTGACACTGGGTACTGCTGCTAAAACTGTAACCATTACTGGTTCAGGCACAAATTACATTGATGTCGTTACATCGGCAACTAGCGCGACTATTGATGCTTCTGCAGCAACGGGTGCGCTTGATTTGGACTTGGCCTCTGCATTGACTGCTGGTGATGTTGTTAAGGGTGGCACAGCAGCTGACAAATTGACAGCTACTATTGCTTCGACCGCAACTCTTAATCCTACAATTTCAGGTGTTGAGACTTTTGCTCTGACTTTCGGCGCAAGTGCTAACTTTGACTTGGCAAATGTTACAGATGTTACAGCTATCACTTTGGCTGATGGCGAATACAACTGGAGATTCTCAAATGCACCGGCTTCATTGAAGACGGTTTCTTTGGCCGATGCAGATACATCTGCAGATCCAACTCTGCGTTTGAACTACGCTACTGGTGCCGATGCTACAGTTGAATTGAAGTACGCACCTAAATCAACTGCTACAACTGGTGTAGATTTTGGTGATGTAACGTTGACTAATGCAAAAAGCGTTACTGTCAGCGCAACTGGTTCATATGACTCAGAAGTAGGTAACTTTGCACTTGACAAATCTGCCACTTCATTTGCAGTTTCAACTTCAGTTTCAACTGGTGACTTGACAGTTGGTACTGTCGATGGTGACGAACTGAAGACTCTTACAGCTACTGCTACATCAGGCGACGCGACAGTTGGAAACGTAACAAATGACAACGCAACACTAACTTCTTTGAAAGTAACAGCTGCCGATAGCGCAGCAGTTACTGTTGGAACAGTTGGTTCATACGATGCTACTGACGACCTTTCAAGCCTTCAATCAATCACAATTAGCGGCGGCGCATACTCTGTTGTCAAAGTCGGAAATATTACGGCAGCAGGTGCAGCAACTGATAGTGCGCCAGCAGTAGCAATCAGCGTTTCATATGGCGCTCAGTCTGCCACTTCTGACGTCGGCACAATTGGAGTGGCTGGAGTTGAGTCAGTAAGTATCACTTTGGCTGATAACGCGGGCGCTGCTTCTGAAATCGGTTTGATTACTGCTGAAGCTGACGATGTCGGTGCTATCAATGTTACGCTGGGCAACAACGCAATTCTGGAATTTGATGGCGTTACAGCTGACGAAGGCGACATTGAGAGCGTGACTGTTACAACAGGTATTACTGGTTTGGTAAGTGATATTGCCGGCGGTGCTGTTGATATCACAGCTACTAAAGGTGATATTGGCAATGTGACTACATCTTCTGGCAATGGTGGTGCAATTGAATTGACAATCACTTCGACAGCCGGTTCTATCGGTGACGTATCGATTACTTCTAAAGCAGATGACGTAATCACGCTTGTCGCTGACGATGCTCTTGGAAACGTAACTGCAAGCGTTACTCTTGGCGACTTGTTGGATTTGACTATTACAGACGGAGCAACTCTTGCTGTTGGCAATATCACAATTACTGGAGCTGGCGATCTGGCTGTTGACGTGGATGCAACTTCAACTGGCAATATCACAGTAACTTCCACCAACACAGATGCAACTATTGATTTGGTTGTAGACTTGTCAGCTGTTCAAGCAGCAGGCACTGTCTCAGTTACAGGTGGTTCAGGAGACGATACATTGCTTGGTTCAGCAACAGCAGACACAATCTCAGGTGGTAGTGGTGCAGATACAATTACAGGTAACGCTGGCGCCGATGTACTATCGGGTGGAGCTGGTACAGACACATTTGTTTTGGCAGCTTTTGCTGATACTGGCGTTGTAACAACTTGGACAGATACAACTGCAGGATCAACCATCTCAACAGCAGCTCTCGACATTATCACTGTTGTGGCTTCACAAGATGATGTAATTGATCTAACTGTTTGGGGAGCGTTTACTGCGCAAAATGATGTTACAACTCAAGTAACTGATGGTTCTGCTGCTGGACAAGCTGATGACATTACCACTTACACAGGTACATACAGTGCTACAACTGGTTTGTTCACTTCAACTGCAGCAGCTTCAGCTACCGATCTTTTGGTCGTGTTTGATAATGGTGCAGGTGGAACAGAATTCCGTGCTGTCGTTTTGGTGGGCGTAACTGCTGTAGACGAAGCAACAGCAGGTGCTGGTGATTTGACCGTTTAATTTCATTAAGAAGTTACTCTATATTCAATTAATTTATTAATTGAACTAAAACCTCATCCCTATAGGGGGATGAGGTTTTTTTCATATTGCAATACCAGTGCATTTAGTCCGCTTAACTAAACTCTCAAGTAAATCCATTTATGTCTGATTGGACCTCTGGCTACGTAGCTGACATAGGCTACACATACGGCTACTACAACGAACTCAATCCAAATCGAGCTACTCTGGCCATCTTGAACGCTGGGTATATGCCCCCCGCATCTGGGGTGCACTGTGAGTTGGGGTATGGACAAGGCTTAAGTGTTAATGTTCACGCAGCCGCCTCTGGTTCTACCTGGTACGGTACAGACTTCAACCCTTCTCAGGCTGCCTTTGCTCAATCTTTAACCGCTGCCTCAGGTGCCGATGCACATTTAACTGATGAAGCCTTTGCGAATTTTTGCAATCGAGGTGATCTTCCTGAGTTTGACTCAATTGGTCTTCACGGTATTTGGAGCTGGATCTCCGACGAAAACAGAGCAGTTATTGTTGATTTCATCCAACGTAAGCTGAAGGTAGGTGGCGCCCTTTATATCTCCTATAACACGCTCCCTGGCTGGGCTACATTTGCTCCAATCCGTCAGTTGATGACTGAACATGCGGCGGTAATGGGTTCTGCAGGTAAAGGCGTAGTTAATCGAGTTGATGGTGCACTCGAGTTTGCTCAGAAGCTTTTATATACCAGACCTAAATTTGCCATAGCTAACCCATCAGTTGTCGAGCGTCTTAAAAAGGTATCAGAGCAAAACCGTCACTACCTTGCCCATGAGTACTTCAACAAGGACTGGCACCCAATGCACTTCGCCACGATGAGTGAATGGCTTTCACCTGCAAAGGTCAGTTTTGTTTGTTCTGCACATTACCTAGACCACGTTGATGCAGTCAATTTAACAACTGAACAGCAAGCATTTCTCAAGGAAATACCTGATGCCACATTCAAAGAGTCTGTAAGAGACTTCATGACGAATCAGCAGTTCAGACGAGACTACTGGATCAAGGGTTCTCGGAAGCTCACAGCAATTGAGCAAGCAGCCCAGATCAAACAACACCGTTTAGTGTTGACAAGTGCCAGAGGTGACATATCACTCAAGATTGCAGGTGCTTTGGGAGAGGCAAACTTAAGTGAAGACATATATGGGCCCGTGCTTGACTTGATGTCTGATCATAAAATTAGAACTGTTGAAGAGATTGCTTTGGAATTAACAACTATCCCATACCTAAAATTAGCTCAATCTATTATTGTGTTGACTGGGGCGGGTCATGTGGCTTCAGTTCAAACGGATGACAGAATTAGCACTGCTGCACCCATGGCGCATAAGCTAAACAATGTGTTGATCAATAAAGCTCAATTTGCCAATGAAATCAATTACTTGGCCAGTCCAGTTACAGGTGGCGCAATTGAGGTAAATCGCGTTCAACAGTTATTCTTATTGGCAATCTATAAAGGTAAGAAACAGCCGCACGACTGGGCGCAGTCTGCTTGGGCTTTATTCGCATCTCAAAATCAACGTTTACTAAAAGATGGTAATGCTATAGAAACTGAAGAAGGCAATCTTGAGGAATTGACAAGGCAAGCTCAAGAGTTTGCTAATAAAAAACTTCCAATTTTGAAAGCACTTCACGTATTGTGAGTAAAGCCGACTTTCTAGCATGTATGCTTCTTGTCGGTATGCTTGCCCTCCTAAGTATGACAATCTACGGTATCTATTGGATGATCCAATGACCATAGAAAAATTTTTTGGCAGAGCTAGCCCAAATCCAAGCAGAGTACATTGTCTAGATTCCTTTGGTTGAAGGTGCTTACCTTCACGTAGGTTCTGATACACCCATTATTCAAGTGGTGGGAATCGCCAAGGAAGAGATGGCTGGAGGAAATGATCAGTAACTGCCATACGTTACTTATGGCCGACCAGTTACATTACCGCTGCTCCCATCCCTAGGCCCACCAGGGCTCTGCACATAATTCTGCACAATGGGTATTGGTAGTATCGTAGCTCCTTGTGCATTGCCATCAATCGCAGAGGACACTCTCCCTTGCGGCCCCACACTTATCACCTGATCACCCCCCATAGGCCGCTCTTGATCAGCTGATCCAAATATTTGATTCATCAATTCAGGCTTGTTACTTGCCTTCATTTCAATCAAGGAGTCAATCACGCTAGACATCTTGGTGGTGTCTGCTGTGCCTAGCCAGCTAGACCGATTTGAATTGATCAGCACCAGTTGTTCTAAAGAACAGGTCTTCACGTTGTTGCCAAGCCAATGCATCAATTCTTTGGTTCGAATGACAGGATCGTGAATGGACAGCGCAAGTTGTTTAAATTCAGACACAAAACAATTGCCCACAACTAGTGGCTTTGGTGTGCTCTTGGTTTGCGCATTAACCAACTGGGGCACTCCCCAAAAGGTAGCGCAACCCACAACAGAGATGAACAAATGCTTCGTAGGTAGCCCTTAACTTATTTAGTCTGTAATGCCATTGAGATGGTTACGTCTTCCAAAGGCACATCGGCAAAGCCATTTACCACCCCAGTGGGCACAGCTGCAATGGCATCGACCACATCCATACCCTGCACCACAGCACCAAACACCGCATAACCAGGGTTGGTTGGATCTTTGAAATTCAGAAACAAGTTGTCCACCACATTGATAAAGAACTCTGATGTGGCAGAGTCTGCTACGTTGGTACGAGCCATGGCCAAGGTGCCGCGCACATTGGACAAGCCTTTATTTGATTCAAGCGTAATTGCGTTGTACAGCCCTGCTTTCTTCACCAGGCCTGTGGTGTAGCCACCGCCTTGCACCATAAATCCCGGTATTACGCGGTGAAACAAGGTACTGCCGTAGAAGCCTTTGCTGACGTAGCTTAGAAAGTTGTTGGAAGAAATAGGCGCTGTAGAAGGGTCTAGCTCTAAGGCGATGGTGCCTTTGCTGGTAAACAGCGTGACCTGCGGCTTGGGCGCCGAGACGGTGGTGGTGTAGATCACGGTGCCGTTTTCAGCTTTGATGGTTATGGGCACGTCGCCTACGGCCAAAACGCTGCAGTTGAGCACCAGGGTATCGGTGGTGCTGTTAGAGGCAAAACTGGGATTGCTGCAACCTTTGTTGGACTCAATCGTTAAGTTAGAGCGCAGGTCTTTGCCGCCAAGATAAATGGTGGCGGTGCGGCCATACATCAACGAGCCCTCCTTCACGCCGGTAATGGTGGGCGGAAATCCTGTGGAGCCGCCGCAAGCCGCCAACAAAGAGGCCAGCCATGCAGCAGAGAATAGTTTCAAAATCGGCATGTTGTGCCCGTAGTTTATTAATCAAAGGTGTCAATTAGACTTGATATTTACATCAAGCAAAATTGTAGCTTTATGTCCCAAATGTAGTGTGGCCATCTTCAACGTAAGTTGCCGAAAAGGTATGAGCGTTTAGATTAAGCGGAGCTACAAACCGCTGGGCTTCAGTTGGCATCCACCATTAAAGCAGCCACAGTATGTTGCTGTCGGACATTTCAGGGGGGTAGGCCCAATACTTGAATAACGGGTGTATCAGGACCTACGTGAAGGTAAGCACCTTCCTCCAAGTGAATCCAGTCAAAGGTCTCTGCTTGGATTTGGGCTAGTTCTGCCCAGAATTCTTCTTCTATGGTCATTGGATCATCCAGTAGATGGCTGTGAACAGTGAGCTTAAGACTGAGACCATGAAAACTAAAAGCATGGCAGCTTTTATATCACGCTGACTCATTGAATCAAGACAGTTTGATAGTGTCGCTTCCGCCCAATGCTGGTAGGGCTGCTTGAAGTGCTTGCGCATAAGAAACTCTAGCCGTTTGCAAGACAGCAGCTTGGGCTTGAATACGCGCCAGTTCCTGCTCCACGAACTGAAGTGAGGCCAGTTGTGCCTTGCACTTGTCAGATAATGAGTTGAGGTCGTACTCTTTGTTATCGATTTGAATTTTCGACATCGGTTTCTTTGAAGAAAGTGAAGTTATGAACATCAGATAACATGGAGTGCTTCAAGTAGGGGTAGCCTAGTTTTGGCGAATAAATTTGCTTGTAAAACTAACTCTTCAATATTTTCTTTGTCTGTGCTGAGTTCTACGCCATTTTTGACAATCACTTCACCTTTAGATGAAATCGTTTCCCACGCGCTTTTCGCCCATTCATTTGCGTTGTTAAGTCCATTTGATTTTGCCAATAAAAATAATTGATCAAATCTACCTACGCCGATACCGCCACCAGTCACAGGGCTTGCCAAATAATTGAGAGACCCGTCAATTTTTGATCTTTCAATCACCTCCCTGTTAAATCTATCCGTTGTACTTTTCGACTTTATTGCAAAATTTTCATTTTGCGTTGTAGTCATGACCCCTTGGCCATGCAAAATTAAAATTGCATTTTTTACTCTTTCAAAACTAAGGTCATGAGTGCAAATCTTTGCAGCAATCTCTTGAATGGTTCGTGTTTTGTAGTCGGATAGATAATCAATTAGCGGCTCATAGGTTCTAGGATTTAGATCGGCTTCAAAAGTTCCGCGAACTTTCATAGAAATTTCAGAGGTGGGCTTCAATAGGACTACGCCCGTTTTCTTTTGCAGTATTTCTTGTTCTGACTTGGAAATCTTCCGAATTCCTTTAACCCAATAATCTCTTCGGAATTGTTGGTTTGTCATGTAGTCTTTTGACAACTCTTTGAAAGTTTGATTTTGTGCACCATCCACAAATTTGAGCTGCTCAGGAGTGAAATTAATTTCTCGAATATGATCAAAATAGTACGCGGAACAAGCGAAATCAAGCTTTGCGCTAGAGAGTAAATTAGATACCTCATTGAAAAACATTGGTTTCCAATCGCTATTGAAGTATTCATGCGCAATGTATTTTGCATCTTGCCGTTTTAGAGCTTTAAAACGCTCTAAAACATCTGGATTTTTGATCACAAAAATTGGATTAAGTGCTAAATATTTTTCAATGAAATTCATGGCAGCAATTACTTTTGCATTCGTGTCCATTGATTTATTGCAAAAATATTCTTCGTACATTCGCATCAGATGACGTATTGGTGAGAAGCTAGCCCAACCAGGTAATGTGTTGTAGCTTAGGTAAACAACTCCACCTACTTTTAATTTGCGATTGATAAAGTCAACAATGCAGGCTCTGTTCTTGTCAGAAACCCAAGTCCAAATACCATGTAAATTGATGGAATCAAAATCGGGAAGATCTTTTCGGCTACAAAATTCTTCAAAAGATTCATCGTAGAGTTTAGAACGCGTACTCGTATGAGCAGATAATTCTTTTGCAAATCGTGCTTGGGATGGAATGAAATCTGTTCCATACCAAGTCGCTTGAGTTGCTGCAGCATGAATGTTGGTACTTATTCCGAGCCCATAGCCTAGTTCACAGTGAAACTCTGATACTTCAGAGGGTTGAAGTCCTGCATTGATGAAAGCTAACTTTGAACGAATAGGATTCAGTTCATGATAGTAGCCTTGCGTATATTCAATCCCAGATACATATCCCTCGGTCCAGTCTTGTGTAAGCGACATAGTTAAGTTACTCAAATAAGTGAAAAAGCCCCACCTCTATTAGGAGGCAGGGCTTTGACTAGTTAGATTTACTATTTAAGCAAATCAATCTATTAGGCGATAGCGATGATGTCGCCAGAACCATTGATGGTCAAACCAGAGACCAATGTTGATGGAGCACCAACAATTTCAACCACTACGTCGGCAGCAGAATGACCCTGTGCAGCATCAGACAAGTACACATATGTCTTACCACCGAACTGGAACAAGGCAGCTTCACCAGCATTTGTTGCAGTTCCGGAGGAATGAATACCTGCAGCGATCAGTGTCAAAGCATCTGCCATAGTGCCTGGTGTAGTGTTAAACGACACGATACCAGTTGTTGAAATACCTGCAACAGTAGATGACGCAGAAACAGCTGTACCTGGCACAGTAACGGATGAAGCGAAGTCAATGACATCACCTTGTTCGTATGTGATCTGGTCAATGGTGCTAGTGACAACTAAGCTAGCGCCTGTACCTGTAGACAAGTAGCTTGAATCAGAAGCAGCAGGCAAAGCAGCAGCAATGCCTGCGACTGTATCAGTTGTAGTCAAGTCAGTAACAGCACTAACAGCAGCTGCTGTAGAAGCCAAGGTTCCGCCTGCAGAAGTTGGTGTTACAGAAGTTGTTGTTGCTGTATCTGAACCAACTTGGTACAAAGTCAATGCTGTTAAACCTGCAACCACAACCATTCCACCGATTGTTGGATTTTCAGCAGCAAACAAAGCCAGTGAAGTAGCCAGATCAGTTACGAAAGTTAAAGTTTTCGTGGTTGAACCAACTGTGATTGTGATCGTGTCGCCTGCAGTATCAAAGTCTGTAGCAGCAGATCCACCAGACGCTACTGGCGTAATTGTTCTGCTGTTGAAAGCATTGATAATCGGCGTTCCACCAGAAGCTCCGGCATTTTCAGCAGTAGTAATAGTTGCTGTTGGAGCTGTGAATGTGTAGCCAGTTGATGTCATCACACCATTTGACGTTGTATTCGTGCCAGTAGCAGTAAATACCAATTGAGCATCGTTCTCTGTAACGATGACACCATTCGTTGCACCACCAGTAGCACCGCGAATCGCTACTGCGTGAGCAGTGACGAATGCTTCTACAGTTACCTTTATGCTTGTATCGTATTTAGTAGAGTAAGTCGTTCCACCAATTGTTACGTTCAAGTACTCATTGGCACCTACACCAACTGGGGTGATAGTTGACACTTGGTTTGTACCAGATGCTGCTGCTGCACCACCCGCCAAAACATAGGTGTCAGAACCCGCGCCACCACTCAAAATGTCAGCACCTTTTTTACCAGTCAAGGTGTCTGTACCAGCGCCACCAGTAAGGTTGTCAGCGTTAAAGCCGCCAGTGATGTTGTCATCACCGTCGCCGCCGTTAACAACAGCTGTTCCATCACCAGCAACTGCGATAGAGTTCGCTGTAAAAACGTCGTTTCCAGCACCCAAATTGGCAACAAAAGAACCTTTGGAACCTGTTGTAACGTTATCAACACCTGTATTACCTGTAACTGTGATGACGTCCGTGCCTACTTCTTCACCAAATGTTACAGTCATACCGCCAACAGCGGTGCGCAACTCAGCTGCAGCAGCGAAAGCACCCTTGGTTTGGCTCAATGTCAAAGCAGAAGTGCCAGTAACACCGCTGAAGTCAACCAAAGTGATTGAATTACCAGAATCTGTAGAAGCAGTTGTCAAAGTTGAGTTTGGAACGCTTGACAAACGTGTGTCCAGTGTCAGCGCAACATTACCAGCTGAAGTCACAGCAACAGTCTTTAGGCCGTTGTCTGTCAAGGTTAATGTAGAAGTTGCTGAGCTACTAATGTCACTTTGCGCGAAAGTAACGTTCTCGATGCCCGAGCCTTTAACTTTAGCTTCGTACGCTCCTGTTGCTGTAACACCCTGGTTACCCAAAGTAACAGCCAATGTGTCTGCAGTGCCAGCCATAGCTGTGTTCAATTGAACAGTACCGAATGTCGTGTCGTTGGTAGCCAAACCTTTTGTGTAGGTCAAGCTGCTTGAGCTTGTATCGGCTCCAACGAATGCAATAGTTGTACCAGCAGAAATGCCAGTCAAAATTGATGTTTCAGAAGTGTCAGAGTCACGAACTTCGATAGTTGTGAATGCAGGGTTCGCTGCAAAACCCAAATTGGCGTTGTTTGTAGAACCTTGCTCAATTACCAATTTCTCTACGCCAGTAACTGAAACACCAGTTGCGGTACCCAAAGTTACGCTCAATGTGTCAGCACCTGTGCCGCCCTTGATAACGTCAGATGATGTGACATTTGCAGCTAGTGCAAACACATTTTCACCAGTGCTTGCAGACGCATCCAATGTCAAAGTTGCATTCAAATCTGAACCCAAGGCAATATAGTTGCTACCGGATCCAGTAATTGAAACAGTTTTGGTATCTGCACCACCGCCATCAACAGTAATGTAGTTTGTACCGCTAGTTGCAACAGAAACAGCTTCCACACCTGCAGTATTTCCAACATTTACTGTTGAAGTGTTTGCAGCTGCATTACCGATTTTTGAACCAGCAGCAGATACGGAAAATTTAACCGTATCAGCCGTGCCAGTGACGTCGGCAGCGGAAACAGTAACCAAGACACCAGCAGCAGAGTTTGTGTCTGCAGGTGTATTTGTCACACTGTAAACGGCTGAAATTGGTGCATTCGTTACGGAAATGTTACCGCCAGTCAAGCTGTTGTTCAGTGCAACGCTAGCAACGCCAGTTGCTTGGACCAGGCTAAGTTCATCGACGTTACCGCCAGCTGACAAGTTGCGAACAACGATAGACTCAACTCCACTCAAGGCAGGAGTCATTGTGTTTGCAGTCATGTTTGTATCGATAGTGATGTTCAAGGCATCGTTGCCTGCACCACCATTAATTTGATCGCCACCAGTTAATGTGCTTACTACCAGTCTGGTGACTTCAGTAGTTTCCCCTAAAGCCTGCAATCCGCAGAGCGGATTGACCCCAGTCCGCTCTGTCGAGTGTGGGCTTTTTGCTTAACCGCTCGCACTCGGTTTCTTTGCAAAGAAATCAGTTTTTTACATAAACCTTAATAAGGAAAATCAAATGGCTATCTCTACAAACGGTACAGTCCTGGCACGTGTTGCTGGCGCCTTGTACAACACACAAATGAGCAACGCAACTTACGCTGAAGTCGCTGCTTTGGATCCAGCAACTTTGACAAACGCTTTGTACGCTCGTGACTTCAGCATGGTTACAGACGCTACAGTTGCTACAACTTTGGTCACAAACCTCGGTTTGACTGCTGTTGAAGGCTTGACAAACTGGGTTGCTGCTCAGCTGACAGCCGCTGGCGCAAACAAAGGCGCTAAAGTTGTTGAGATGCTCAACGGCTTTGCCCAAATGTCTGCTGACGCCACATACGGCGCTGCTGCAACAGCTTTCAATACTAAAGTTGACGCTGCTTTGGCTTTGTCGCAAACAGCAGGCAACAAAGGCGGTACTTTTGCTGCTGCTGGTGTTGCTGTGCCGGCTACAAATGGAACATTCACCCTGACAACTGGCTTGGACAATGTTGCGGGCGGTGCTGGTGATGATGCCGTTAACGGCTTTGTTTCAGCTACAACAGGTGTAAGCATACAATTCGCTCCCTCTTAAGCCATTGATTCTTAAGAGTTTTCTAAGGTGTGAATTTATGCAACGGCATCACAACGACGCATTGCGTCGTTTAACGACAACGGGGTAAGTGTTGTCATTCTTTTCAATTTTATTTTTAAGAAGTAAATTGAAATGAAGGTGCCAAACCAGTTGCTTACTGATTTATATATTTCTGAAGTCAGTTGTCCAACCGATAAATCTCACTTGGAAGTATTCGATTCCGAGATCCGTGGGTTTTACGTGGATGTACTTGCTAGCGGAAGAAAAAGTTTCAGACTTAGGTACAGGTTCGAGAAAAAACTACGCGTAGTCACATTGGGTGATGCACGCATTCTCAAGGCCGACGAAGCGCGTGTACTAGTCATCAACTTACTAAGGCAAGCCAAGCAAGGTATCGATCCGCAAGCGCCAGCTGTAAGCGAAGTGGGGCCTTTGATCAAAGACTTCTTTACCGACAAATACTTGCCTTACGTCAAGAGCTACAAGCGCAGTTGGGACACCGATGAATCGATGATTCGCAATCACTTGGTTCCCAAGTTGGGTCACTTGCACATGGGGCGCATCACGCCACCCGACATTGCAGTGTTTCTTGAAAAAATGAAATCAGAAGACTATGCCAGCGGTACATGCAACAGGGCATTGGTGTTGCTGCGTTTTGGCTTTTCTTTGGCCCTGCGCTGGAAAGTGCCAGGTGTCGACAGCAACCCTGTTAAAGAAATTAAAAACATCAAAGATGACAACAAGATAGAGCGTTACCTTACGGAGGCTCAAACCATTGAGCTCTTAAATGCCGTGCGCCAAAGTGAAAGTGAAATGTTGCAATTCATTGTGCTGTTTCTTATTTACACAGGCGCACGCAAACGCGAAGTGCTGGATGCTCGTTGGCGCGACATCGATTGGTCCCAAAAATCTTGGCGCATTCCCAAAACCAAGTCGGGAAAGGTGAGGCACATCCCCCTGTCTTCTGGTGCCATGAAGTTGCTAGAGCATCTGCGCCTGAAAGTGCGCGATGGATTTTTGGCAGATCAGGCCATTTTTGCAAATCCCAAAACTGGCGAGCCCTTTGTGTCTTTCTTCTTCAGTTGGAACAACGCCCGTATTCGGGCGGGTCTGCCCGATTTGCGCATTCACGACCTGCGCCACAGTTTTGCCTCCTATTTGGTCAACGCCGGGCGCAGTCTTTATGAAGTGCAAGAACTGCTGGGTCATGCCGACATCAAAACCACCAGTCGCTACGCCCACCTTAGTCGCGAGCGCCTGGTGGCCGCGGTCGAAGTGGTGCCGCAAATTGAAATAGGACAAAGGATGCCCCTCAAAATCAGGTTAGCGCTCACTTAGGCACTTAGAGGAGCTTCCGCCATGGCGCTCAAGTTATGGGGGCTTCTGCCGATTCATTTCGGTCAGGACCATGGCCTGGCGTGTGCTGCACGCCCCTATGGTCCCCTCATTTGTTAGGATGCCGCGTATGAATGCCATTTTGAAACTGTTCACTTGCACTGTGTTGGCCAGTCTGTTGACGGGCTGCGCCAGCTTGCTGTCGGAAGAGGTGCAAGAACTGCGCGTCAATTTGCTGTGCCGACAGCGGCCAGTAGCTGTCAGCTGCACAGCCAGCAACGACCTAGGGCGCTGGCAGTTTTCTAGCCCCGGAACGGTGCTGGTACTCAACGACACCAGCATGTTGGACATTACCTGCAAGGGAAACTCTACCCCTCGATTCACGGTGTCGGTGCCGCCTATGCCCAGTTGGACCATGGCGGGAAATTTACTGGCTGGTGGTTTGGTGGGGGCCGCGGTAGACGCCTACAGTGGTGTGGGAATGAAATACCCTGAAACCATTGACATCAGCAACCCCGCCTGCGACTGAGCTTGCACGACCGGTAAGATAGCCCTCAGCAGTAAACTTGAACCCTCTTATTTGTAGGCGCAACCCATGACCGCATTTCAACTTTTTGCCCGCCCACGTCTGGTGGCCGGCGCCTTGATGCTCACTGTAGCCACCTTATTAGTGGGCTGCGGTGGCGGTACAGTGGCATGCTCCGCTGGCCTCGGTATTTTGGTCAGTGCCTCGGCATGCAAAGTGAATTACGCTCCAGTAGCCAACGCTGGCCCTTTGCAAAACGTCATCGTAGGCAGATTGGTCACCTTGGATGGTGCGCAAAGCAAAGACCGCAACAACTCTTCCCTGAAATACAAGTGGACTTTGCAAGTACCTGCTGGCAGCACCAATGCCAAGCTGTCGTCGGACACCATTGCCAACCCCCAATTCACGCCCGACGTGGCCGGCATTTATGTGGCCACGCTGGTGGTCAACGATGGCAAGCTGGGCAGTGATCCTTCAACAGTCACCATTACAGCTAGCATTGCCAACTCTGCCCCTGTGGCCAACGCTGGCGTTAATCAAAACGTCACGGTGGGTGCCTTGGTGAGCGTGGACGGCACCGGCAGTTCTGACGCCAACGACGACTTGCTCACGTTCAAGTGGATTTTGCTGTCCAAGCCGGAAGGTAGCAATGCCGTGCTTACGGCCACATGGTCGCCAGTGCCCAAGTTCACAGCAGATGTCATTGGCACCTACGTCATTGGACTGACAGTGAACGACGGTAAAGTTGACAGCGTTCAACAGGCCGTGACCGTTACTGCCGCCGTACAAAACTCGGTGCCTGTGGCACGCACAGGCGTGAACCAAAACGTGGTGGTAAGCAACACTGCCGATGTCGTTTTGGACGGTACTGCCAGTTCCGACGCCAACAATGACTTCCTTACCTACAAATGGGTGTTGATTTCTAAGCCAGACACCAGCACAGCCACGTTGACAGGCAGTACAGCTTCTAAGTCGTCATTCAAGGCTGACATAGAGGGCACCTACGTGGCCACCTTGATGGTGAACGATGGCAAAGCCGACAGTGAAGTGGTCGCTACCACTGTCACTGCGTCCCGCGTTAACTCTGCACCCATTGCCCGCGTGGGAGCTAATCAAACGATCAAGTGGAGCAGCACTTTACCTACCGTCACTTTGGACGGTTCGTTCAGCACTGATGCAGACTTGAATCCGATTACTTATCGTTGGGCCTTCATGTCGGTGCCGCCCACCAGTGCCTTGACCACCTTGACCAACCCTACGACCGCCACGCCCAGCTTTGTGCCTGACAAGGCCGGTGTTTATGTGGCCAGCCTCATTGTGAATGACGGGCAATTGGACTCTGTGGCAGTGGCCACCACCATTACCGTCGAAAGTGCCAATGCCGCGCCAGTGGCCAATGCGGGGGCTGCACAAACGGTGGTGGCGGGCACCACAGTGACCTTGAGTGGCACGTCCAGTACCGATGCTGATGGCGACCGCTTGACCTACAAGTGGACGCTAACTTCAGTACCAACAACCAGCACCACAGCACTATTGTCTTTGGCCACCACCTCTGCGCCTACGTTGCGCACCGATGTAGCCGGCGTCTATGTACTGACGCTGGTGGTCAACGATGGCAGAGCCGACAGTGCCAATGTGGCCACGGTGGCTGTGACCGCCACGGCAGCGCCTTGAGTTTTACCAATCGTTGCAGTCTTTGAATGCGCAAGCAAATGGCCCTTCGGGGCCATTTGCTTGAAGGACACATGGGCTATTTAAAATTTTTGTAGTCGCCTTGAAATATTCATATAGGAAGGGTTAGAATCCCTTCCTATATGAATTCCGTTGTACGCGTTCCTCTTAACACCACCACCGAGCAATTTGCCCGACTGCAAGCTTTGCAGGCTGCATTTGCCGAGGTGTGTAATGCCTTGGCGCCCGAAGTTCAGCGCACGCGCGTTTGGAATCGGGTGGCTTTGCACCACATGCATTACCGGGCCCTTCGAGAAAAGTTTCCGGCGCTGGGCTCGCAAATGGTGTGCAATGCCATCTATGCCGTGTCACGCACTTCGCGCATGGTGTTTCAAACGCCAGCAAGTCCATTCAATTTAACGAAGTTGGGCGACAAACCATTGCCGTTGCTGCAATTTGCCAACAGTTGTCCTGTTTATTTCGACCGTCACACGCTCAGCATCAAGGGCGCCAAGTTGTCTTTGTTCACCCTCGATGGCCGAATGCATTTTGAGCTAACTTTGCCTGAATCTCAGCTTTTGCTGTTTAAAGTGGCCAAATTGCGAGAAATTTCTCTAACTCGCAGGTTAGATGGTTTGTATGAGTTGGCTTTTTGGCTAGAAAGCCAACAAGCCCTCACCCAGCAAGAAGCACAAGCTGCCTTGGATGTGCAAATGTTGCACCCAGGCCAAGAGTTGCCTGCCGCGCTAATGGCTCAGTCGCCTATTCCCGATTACGTTTCTATTGAGGTTGCTGCATGAAGCCCCAAACACTTCCGTCCGAACTGGCCTTGGCCTTTGATCCGCTCAAGCCAGTCATTTTGAAAGCCATTGGCTTTAGCACGCTCATTAGTTTGCTGGCTTTGGCACCCACCGTTTACATGCTTGAGGTGTACGACCGAGTGGTAAATAGCCGCAGCGGCATGACCTTGGCCATGCTGACAGTGCTCATTGTGCTGGCTTACGCCATCATGGAACTGTTAGAAAAAGTGCGCGGCGCTTTGATGCGAGCTGCCGGTGTGCAGGTAGACGAGGCATTGTCGAAGCGTGTTTACAACGCCATGTTTCAAGGATTTTTGAAGCGCCAAGTGGGTGGGTCCATGCAGGTGTTGAATGACTTGAAGGTGGTGCGCGAGTTTTTGGCCAACCCCGCCCTGATGGCCATTTTTGAAGCGCCTGTAGCTTTGGTGGCGTTGGCCTTTATTTTTGCCATCAGCCCCGTGTTGGGCTGGGCTTCTGTTTTGGGTGCCATTGCCCAAATTGCAGTGGCCTGGATGAACGAGAAGGCTACGCGCAAGCCTTTGGGTGAGGCCAATCGAAGTGCTGCAGGCGCACAGCAGTTTGCCGAAGCGTCTTTGCGCAATGCGCACGTGATGGAGTCTATGGGCATGCTTGATGCAGTGCATGGCCGCTGGCAAAAACGCCAACTAGAGTTTGTGGCTTATCAAGCCACGGCTTCTATGGGTGCCGGTTTGTGGACGGCCATGTCTAAAGCTGTGCAGCAAGTGATGTCTTCCTTGCTGTTGGGCTTAGGTGCTTGGCTGATGCTCAACAACATGCTAAACGGCGGTGCCAGCATGATGATCATTGGCTCGGTGTTGGGTGGCCGCGTGTTGGCGCCATTAAGTCAGTTGGTGGCTCAGTGGAACAGTGTGGTCAATGTGAGGGGCGCATGGGGCCGCCTAGACCAGCTGCTGGCGCAAGTGCCTGCCAAGCCAGACGCCATGGCTTTGCCTGCACCCAAAGGTGTGCTCACTGTCGAAGGTTTGATGGCCGGAGCGCCTGGCCAGCAAGTGCCCATTGTGCGCGGTGTGCAATTTGCCTTGAATCCAGGCGAGGTGTTGGCCGTGGTGGGCCCATCGGCTTCGGGTAAAACAACTTTGGCGCGTTTATTGGTAGGCTTGTGGCCCTCAATGGGCGGCAAGGTTCGCCTAGACGGCGCCGATATTCACACATGGGACAAATCAGAGCTTGGCCCTTATTTGGGTTACTTGCCACAAGGCGTTGAATTGCTAGAAGGCACCTTGGCAGAAAACATTGCACGCTTTGGCGATGTAGACATGGTGCAAGTAGAAGCTGCAGCCCGATTGGTAGGCGTGCACGAACTCATCATGTCTTTGCCCCAAGGCTACAACAGCCCAGTGGGCCGCGACGGTGCCATGTTGTCGGGTGGCCAACGACAGCGCGTGGGATTGGCGCGTGCGCTGTATGGCAAACCCGTGTTTGTGGTGTTGGACGAGCCCAACTCAAGTTTGGACGAGGCCGGTGATGCCGCGCTGGCTACTGCCATTGCCGCTTTAAAACAACTGGGCACCACCTTTGTGGTGATGACCCACCGCACCAGCGTGCTGGGTGTGGCCGACAAAATGTTGATCATGCGAGATGGCGCTCAGCAGGCCTTTGGCCCGCGTGATGAGGTACTGGCCGCTCTGCAACAGAAAGCTAAATCATGAAGATTCCAGAAGTAATGAACCGCGACGAACTGTTGCGCACGCTTTGGGGCTTCCGCTATGAGTTCATGGTGGCAGGCGTATTCAGCTTGGTGGCCAATTTGCTAATGCTCACGCCCACCATTTACATGTTGCAAGTCTACGACCGTGTCATGCTGAGCCAAAGCACGGGCACGCTCATTGCCGTGTCGCTTATTACATTGTTCTTTTTTGGTGTGCTCACTTTTGCAGAATGGTCGCGCTCTAAGTTGTTGGTGAGCTCTGGCGTGCGCCTTGACAGCCTGCTTAGCAAGCGCTTGTTTCATGCAAGCTACGAAGCCTATTTGAACCCTGAAGAGAGCAACCCTTCACGCGCCTTCAATGACCTGACCGAGGTGCGCCAGTTTTTAACGGGCAATGGCATCTTTGCGTTTTTTGATGCGCCTTGGGCACCCATCTACATTGGTGTGTTGTTTATGTTGCACCCTTGGCTGGGCGTTATGGCCTTGGGCTTTGGTGCTGTGCAGGCGGTGCTTGCCTGGTGGGGTAGCAATGCCACCAAGCCTGCGCAAGCTGCGGCCAGCAAATCGCAGCAAGAGGTGGGTGGCTATTTGCAAAGCAAGTTTCGCAATGCCGAAGTGATTGAGTCGATGGGCATGCTGCAGCATTTGTACCACCGCTGGTCCGAGCGCAATGTGAAAGCCATGGGAACAGCTTTGAACGCACAAGCGGTGTCGGGTCGCGTGGTGGCTTGGAGCAAGTTTGTACGCTACACACAGCAGTCTTTGGCTTTGGGCGGTGGTGCATTGCTGGTGATTCAAGGCGAGTTGTCGCCCGGTGCCATGATTGCCGCCAACGTGCTCATGACACGCGCCTTGGCCCCCATTGATTTGATGGTGGGCACTTGGACTGGTTTTTTAAGCGCCAAAGATGCTTTCATTCGTTTGCGCGATTTGTTGCAAGCGCATCCAACGCGCGACAGAGCACCCATGGGTATCACGCCCAAAGGTGATGTGGTTTTGAAAGATGTGGTGGCCTCTGCCCCTGGCCGCAAAGAACCCATTTTGAAAGGCGTGAGTGCGCTGATGCCTGCTGGCACCGTAACGGTCGTGCTAGGTGCTTCGGGTTCAGGAAAGTCAACCTTGGCGCGTGTGCTGCTGGGCATTTGGCCGCACAACAGCGGTGAGGTGTTGCTAGATGGCCAACCCGTATTGAACTGGGACCGCATGGAGTTGGGCCCTCATGTGGGTTATTTGCCGCAAGACATTGAACTGTTTGACGGCACCATTGCCGAGAACATTGCACGCGCAGGCCAAGTGGTTTCTGAAAAAGTGATTGCAGCTGCAGAAGCCTCTGGTCTGCACCAAATGATTTTGCGATTCCCCAAAGGTTATGACACCCCCATGGGCGAGGCGGGTGTTTTACTGTCGGGTGGTCAGCGTCAACGCATTGGCTTGGCCCGTGCCTTGTACGGTGAGCCTGCCTTGGTGGTGCTGGACGAGCCCAATGCCAACCTCGATGATGAAGGCGAAGCCGCACTGGTGCGTGCTGTTCAGGGTATGAAGGCCAAAGGCAAAACCGTGGTGCTCATTAGTCACCGCCCTGGCATTGTGGGCGTGGCCGACCGGTTACTAATTTTGCACCAAGGTACTGTGCAAGCCAGTGGCCCGCGCGATGGTGTGTTGGCAGCTTTGCAAAAACAACGTGAAGCTGCGCAGGCTTCTCAGCCTGCCCAAGTAGCTGCTCCCGTTGCACCCGCATCTACACCTGCGAACACGCCACCTACAGATGGCAACCCTTCTTCTAATTCTTAATATTTTTTGACGCTTAAATCGAGACTGTCATGGCCAATCCAAACTTGAATCAATCTACAAAACCTGTTGTGCAAGATGCGCAAGTGGTGTCTACCACCGAAGACGGCGGCCCGCGCGCTTCTTCCGACACGCGCGCAGTGGCGCGCACAGGCCTGCTGGTGCTGGCCGTGGGCTTTGGCGGCTTTTTGCTGTGGGCCGGTCTTGCACCTTTGGACGAAGGTGTGCCCACACAAGGCATGGTGACCTTGGACACCAAGCGCAAAACCGTGCAGCATTTGTCTGGCGGCATAGTGCAAGAAGTGTTGGTGCAAGAAGGCCAGCAAGTGAAGGAAGGTCAAACACTGTTGCGCCTAGATGGCGCGGTGGCCAAAGCCAATTACGAAGCCGTGCGCCAACGCTACTTGGGTTACCGCGCCATGCAAAGCCGCTTGTTTGCAGAGCAAGCGGGCCGAGATGCCATTGACTTTCACCCCGACGTGAAAGAGGCCATGAACGACCCCCTGATCAAACAACAAGTGACCACGCAGCAGCAATTGATTCAAGCGCGCCGTGCTGCCTTGGCCGCCGATTTGCAAGGCATTGAAGAAAGCGTTCAAGGCCTCAAAGAACAGCTGAACTCGTACCAAAATATTTTGGTTCAGCGTCGCAACCAATTGGCCTTGCTTAACGAAGAGCTGACCAACACGCGCGGCATGGTGAAAGAAGGCTATGCACCGCGCAATCGCCAATTGGAACTTGAGCGCATGGTGGCCGAGTCCAATGCGGCCATTGCAGACCTCACAGGCAACAGTATGCGGGTGTCGCGCCAAGTGGCCGAACTGACACAGCGCTCAATGGCCCGCAAACAAGAGTACCGCAAGGAAATTGAATCGCAGTTGGCCGATGTCACGCGCGAAGTGCAATCGGATGCCGAAAAGTTTGTGGCGGTAAGTGCCGATTTGAATCGCATGGAAATCAAAGCGCCGGCCAACGGCCAAGTGGTGGGCCTTACAGTGCAAACTGTAGGTGCCGTGCTGCAGCCTGGTCAAAAACTTTTGGACGTGGTGCCAGACAACCAAACCCTGTTGCTTGAGGCGCACATTCCGCCGCACCTCATTGACAAAGTGCAAGCCGGTTTGTCGGCCGACGTTCGCTTTAACTCTTTTGCACATTCGCCTCAATTGGTAGTTGAAGGCAAAGTGATGTCTGTATCGGGTGACTTGCTAAGCGACCCCCAGCAACCGCAATTTGCCTACTACTTGGCACGTGTGCAATTGACACCTGATGGCATGAAAACCTTGGGTGCACGCCAGATGCAGCCAGGCATGCCTGTAGAAATTGTGGTTAAAACGGGTGAACGCTCATTGCTGACCTATTTGATGCACCCCCTCACCAAGCGCATGGCCGCTTCCATGAAGGAAGAGTGATGAGAGCGTCATCATTGTTTTTAAAAACCGCACTGGCTTGTGCACTGTCTAGCGCTGCGCTGGGCAGCTTGGCGCAGCCTGCTGTGATGGATTTGAAGCAGGTGTATCAAGCTGCTTTGGAGCAAGACGCCTCTATTCGTGCATCACGCGCGGCGGCCGACTCGGGCCGTGAGCGCGTGCCACAAGCGCGCGCCGGTTTGCTGCCGCAGGTGTCGGCCAGTGCAGGCCGCAGCAACAACAACTTAGACACAACCGCGCCCAATATTTTGGGCAACCCCGTAACCACCAACGACCAATACTTCAGCGACAACCGCACGCTGCAAGTGCGCCAACCCTTGATGAACATGCAGCGCTGGTTGCAGTTTCAACAGGCCAAATCGATTGTGGAAGAAGCTGAAGCCAACCTCGACCGCGATTTGCAAAACCTGGTGGTGCGCGTGGCAGGTGCTTACTTTGAAACCTTGATGGCCGACCAGCAATTGGAATTGGTGCTGGCGCAAAAGAAAACCTATACCGCCTTGGTAGATGCTGCACAAAAAGGAATTGCTGCAGGATCAGGCACTCGCACCGACGTGGACGATGCCAAAGCCCGATTGGACATGGCCGCAGCTCAGGAATTGGAAGCAAGGCAAAACCAAGATTTGACGCGCCGTCAATTGCAGTTGCTAATTAACCAGCCCGTGGGACAAATCGCCAAATTAAATGTGTCGGCTTTGAAGCTAAGCCCCCCCGAGCCTGCCAACTTGGACGAGTGGACGCGCAAAGCAGAACAAGCCAGCCCCGAAATTAAGGCCATGCAAGCCCGCTTGGACGCTGCCCGCCGCGAAGTGAGCAAAGCCCAAGCAGGCCACTTGCCAACATTAGATGCGGTGGCGCAATGGTCCAACAGCGGCAGTGAAAACATCACCCGTGTGAACTCGCGCTACGAAAATAAAACCATTGGCTTACAACTGAACATTCCGTTGTATTCAGGTGGCTACGTGAATTCCACCATTCGCCAGGCGGTGGCCGAACAAACCCGCGCTGAGGAAACGCTGGAAGCCCTGCGACGCGACTTGGGTGTGCGTGTGCACAAAGAATATCGCGGTGTAAGCGAAGGCGTGATGCGCGTGCGGGCACTTGAGCAAGCAGCAAGGTCGGCTGAGCAAATGATGATGTCGACCCAAATGTCTCAGAAGGCTGGCTCGCGTAGCCAGTTGGATGTGTTGAATGCGCAGCAGCAATACACCTTGGCTTTGCGTGATTTGGCACAGGCCAGGTTGGTTTATTTGTTATCTAAAGTACGCTTATCCTCTTTGGTTGGAGATGATGCCTTGGGTTCTGTGGAGCAGGTGAATGGGAGTTTGGCAGCAAACTGAACTCGCAGCTCAACAATCCTCAGGTTTTGACCCTACTCGCTTATAAGTTTCATAAATAGAGGGGCAATTTCAGGTAGATTTGAGGTTTTCGCAAAGCGTGGGAAACCCTTGGCCAATCAAATTGTCGGTAAATTAAGCAAAGGGTCGGAGGCCATTTCGGGCACCGACTTGGATGACTACATTTCACCTTTAGGCGGATCTGACTTTATTGATGCAAAAAAAGGTTTTGACACAGTTTTTGTGTACTGGCCTTCAAGCAAATTTAAAATTACAACCAGTCAAGGTACAACTTACCTAGACGCGGTGTCGGGTGCATCCAGCAGCGATCGTGTCGTGCTGCGAAATGTTGAACAGGTCGAGTTTTCAGACAAAACACTGTCACTCGAAATTCCAGACACCTACAGCAACACTGCGGGCAGCGATACCTTTGATGGGGGACCGGGTATTGATACGGTTGTTTACGATAACAAACAAACCGCCTATGTGATTCAGCCTGAGACTGCTGGCATAGGTGTGCGCAGCGTCAATTATTCAGAAGGCTCAGATTGGTTGCTGAACGTGGAGAGGCTGCAGTTCAAAGATGTCAATTTGGCTTTCGACTTGGATGGCCATGCAGGTGTGGCTGTCAAAACCTTGGGTTTGGTATTTGGACCTGCTGCCGCCACTATTCCCGCGTATGTTGGTATTTGTCTCGATCGATTAGACAATCAAGGTCAAACGCCTTCGCAATTGATGCACGATGCTTTAGCCCTTCGACTAGGTGCAGATGTACAAAACGCAGCAAAAGTGGTGTCATTTTTGTATGAATCTTTGACCGGTATTGTGCCAAGCAAAGAAGTGCAAGACGTGTATGTGCGTTGGGTAGACAGCGGCGCTTACACGATTGACTCTTTGGCAGTTTATGCCTCCGACTTGAGCTTGAACAAAGTGACTGCGCAACTGACCGGCTTGGCAATTAGTGGTGTGGCATATGAATTACCACTTTGAATTTCTCTTTAAAAGAGGGTGAATGAAATGAATCGACAATTAACAGGCTTGTGCATTGCCGCAGCGCTGGTGCTGATGGGTTGCGGAGGCCAAGATGGTTCGGGTACAGCCAACCTCAGTGGACAAGTGGGCAGTGTGGCGACGCAGACGCCTGTCAATCATTTTGCGGCGTCGCGGTTTTTAGAGCAGTCTTCTATGGGGCCTTCGCCCGCCTCAGTTGCGCAAGTGAAAGTGCAAGGGCCTGAGGCTTGGATCACTTCGCAGATGCGATTGCCACCCACAATGATTGTCACGCCGCCCAATATTGTTGAATATGACTTAAATTTGGACCGCGCTGCTGGGCGGCGAATGCAAGAACATTACGAAGTCAGTTTGAACAGTTTGATGATTGGTGCAGAGGATCAGTTGCGCGTTCGAACAAGTTGGGTTCTGTCTAACTTTTTGGTGGTGTCAACTCGAAAAGTTCAGCAGTTTGGCGCGCTAGAGTACATGAACATTTTGCAGACGCATGCATTTGGGCAATACGGTGATTTGCTCAAGGCTGTCACCCGAAATGCCGCCATGGGTTTTTATTTGGACAATGGGCAAAATCGACGTTGGCAGCTGAATGAAAACTATGGCCGCGAATTGATGCAGTTGTTTTCGGTGGGCTTGGTGCAACTGAACATGAACGGTAGCATTAAAAAAGATGCCTCAGGCAAAGCTTTAGAAACTTACACACAAAAAGATGTGATTGAGGCTACTCGTGCGCTAACGGGTTGGGACTATGCAGAACCCAATGTGCGTCGAATGAGCTCGAATGGCTTTAATTACGCAAAGCCCATGACCGATGAATTCAGGGATGCGCACGATACTGGCTCAAAAACAGTTTTGGGCAAGACCATTCCTGCGGGACAAACCGCCACCAAAGATCTTGATAGCTTGATTGAAATTTTGGTGACCCACCCCAACACTGCACCTTTTGTGTCTTTGCGAATGATTCAGGGCATGACCACAAGTGACCCATCGCCGGCTTATTTGGAACGTGTTGCTACTGTGTTCAGGGATACCAAGGGCAACATGGGCAAAGTGGTGACAGCCATTTTGATGGATCCCGAGGCCCGTTACGGCGATGTGGTTGGGCGCTCTAGCAAAGGTTTCGGCCGTATCAAAGAGCCCTTTCTCTTGACGATGAATGTCATCAGGGGCTTGGGTTGCAAGAGCGCGGTTCGCGATGCCAACGATTCGCGTGAAATTTGGAAAAATAGAAATCAAAGACCATTTGAAGCTTACTCAGTCTTCAATTTCTACCCGCCTAACCACCGAACGCAAGGCACCAACGTGTTAGCGCCTGAGCAAAAGCTATTGAACTCTAATGAGTTTGGCAGCCGCATGTGGAACAACAATAGCGGCATGGACAGTGAAACAATGCTGGTCAATGCAGGCTGTGATGTGAACGCCTTTAAGGCGGCTACAGCAACGTCTGACGAGGCTTTGGTGGATTTGATCAGTCAACGGTTCTTTCGAGGGGCGATGCCTGCAGCATTGTCAAAGAGCTTGATCGAAGCAAATAAAAATTTGTGGCAGCGAGAGCAAGGCTTGAAACTGGCTGCCAGCATGTTGGACATGGCCTCGTTGACACCTGCATTTGGAGTAAGCAAATGATCAATCGTCGAAATTTTTTACAACATGCAGGTGCAGTTTCATTGGCTGGCTTGGGTGCAACGCTGGCCGGCATTCGTGATGTACAAGCTGCCGATTACAAAGCCTTGGTGGTGGTGTTTTTGTCAGGTGGTTTTGATGGCAACAATGTGCTAATTCCTGTCGATGGTGCTTACAGCGACTATGCCAAAGCGCGTCCAGTTTTGGCGTTGCCTAAAGACAGTTTGGTTACCTTGTCTGGTTCACATATTGGACACAAATTTGCGTTGTCGCCTGCCAACCGTGCATTGGCCAGATTATTTGAGCAAAAGAGATTGGCAGTGGTCGCCAATGCTGGTGCCTTGGTTCAACCCACCACCATAGATCAAATTAGAAACAACACGGCAAAACTACCGCCTTTCATGGGTTCACATACTGAGCAAGAGCAGTGGATTCAGGGTTGGATGGGTGATGAAGATTTGAGCGGTTGGGGTGGCCGTGCTTTAGATGCTTTGCCCGCCGAGATGAAGTTGCGGCAGCCTTTGGTCGCCATGGCTCGCGATTACACGGCAGTGGTGGCCAACAGCACTGGCTTGAGTTTGGCAGACAGCAATGGCGGCGCTAACTGGGGACGTGCGCGATTGGATCAGGCAGATGACATGTACCGTCAGCGTATTGAATGGGCAAGTCGTTTGCAGTCTACAAACACTTATGACTATGAGTTCACGCGCAGCTTGCGTGCAGCTTATCTAGACACAGTGGAGTTTGCCAAAGGACAAGCCGCAGGCCCAGAGCCTGTTGGAATGTTCCCAGATTCACAGATAGGCCGAGATATGCGTTATTTGGCCAAGCACCTGCCATACAGCAAGCAAGCAGGCGCCCGCAGACAGGTTTATTTGGTTCAAGACGGCGGCTATGACACCCACACTGGTCAATTGTCGACAGATACCAACAACCCTGGGTTGGAAACGCGCTTGGCCGATGTTTCCAATGCCATCAGTGCTTTTGATGCGTCAATTCAAGCGGCCGGTTTGAATAACGATGTCATTACTGTGGTCATGAGCGAGTTTGGCCGAACGCTTGACCCAGCCGCAGGTGAGGGTTCAGACCATGCATGGGGCAATCATTGGTTTGCAATGGGGGGGCCAGTGAAAGGGGGAATGGTGTACGGCAATACATTCCCAACTTTGCAGACGGGTGGTCCAGACGATGCTTCTCTTTACAACCCTAAGCGAGGTCAATGGATTCCTCAGTTCTCTTCTGATCAATTCATGTCTGACATCGTTCGATGGCTAGGACTGACGCCAGCACAAGCATTGGCCATCATGCCTAATTTGGCTAATTTTTCAGCCAAAACCATCGGCTATCTCTGAGCGAATTAAAAGGATAAGAAATGGCTGAGATCAAAGGTACGCCGCAGAAAGATGTGGTCACCGTAAAGTCAGGGGACACCTATCATGGTGAGGAAGGTGATGATGAGATCACGTTGCTTGAAGGGTCTACTGGCCAGGGCAATGCAGGCAATGACAAGATCACCGTAGCAGACAACGCCAAGTGGGCAACAGTTTGGTATTGGTGGTCACCCGGTGTTATTTATGTCGACCTAGAAGCCGGTTATGCGCTGGATGGATACGGGTCTCGCGATACCTTGATCAATGTCCATAATGTGCACGGTTTTCAGAGAAACGGTGATAAGGGTTATGGCACTGCGATCGACGATTCTTTTTATTTAGGCTCTAACTGGGAGCGCAGGCCAGGTTCGGTGTACATCGATGGCAAAGGGGGGATAGATCAGGTTGGAATGGGCTACAACCCTGACGATAACTTTGGTCCTGTGGTGGTGAACGTTTCTGCAGACGGCCGTCTGGTGAAGATACACAACGCTAACTATCCTTCGTTTGTTTACGAGTTGCACAACATCGAGCGTTTCAATGTTTGGAACAACTTAACTAAATCGAATCAAGACTACGATCTACTCGCATTACGAGATTTGTCGCGTGCTGGTGAGCAAATACTTTTGCGTGGGGCACAAGGCTGGCAAACTCAAGTCAATGGTTCACACACGGCCATTACCTACAGTTTTATGACGCAGGCGCCAATTTCTGGCGGTGAAGGTGGAACTGGATTTGTAGCTTTCAATTTACAGCAACAGCAAATCTTGCGTGATGTTTTGTATGTCCTGCAGCAGCAAACAGGTTTGTCTTTCGCAGAAGTGGCTGGAGATGGCGGACAACTGCGTTTCGGCATCAATCAACAAGCTAACACAAGAGGTTATTCGTATCTGCCAGATGCCTTCAAAGGTGATGCCCGCGCTGGCGATGTTTGGTTGGATGTGGAAACAGGCAATGTCATGAAGCCAGGCCAAGAGGGCTACTATGTTCTGCTGCATGAACTAGCACATGCACTAGGCCTTCAGCACCCATTGTCTGACACAGATGTGTCGGGTGCGACAGTCTTGGCCAAAGATTTGGCAATACCCACCAATACACTCATGCTTGATTTATCAATGTCAGCCTCAGGTGGCGCTTGGCCTACATGGTTTGGTAGCTTTGATTTGCAAGCATTGCGCGCACTCTATGGATCTCGTACCTATGCATCAGGTCATGATGTTTACAGTGTCCTCGACGCCTCTGGCCCGTTGACCATTGTGGATGATGGCGGTGTTGACACCTTGGATGCATCGGCCGTTAGCATGTCGGTCAGCATTGATTTGCATCCAGGTAAATCTAGTTCAGTGGGAAGTGGTTTAGACGGTATGGCCAAGCGCAATAACGTCAGCATTGCCGGTTCCTCTGTGATCGAAAACGCAATTGGCTCGGCATATGATGATGTGATCATTGGCAATGCAGCCAACAACACCATCACTTTCACGGGAGGCAATGACATTGTTGACGGTGAAGTTGGAATGGATGTGCTTCGAGTTTGGTCCAACGCAACAGGATTTAAAGTTCAAAAAGACAGCGCCACAAAATATTGGAATTTGGAAGCATTGAATAACGAAGGCGGCAGTGCTGAGCTTCGCAATTTAGAACGCATCATGTTTGCTGATACGGGTTGGGCCCTAGATTCTGGTGAAAACGAAAGCGCAGGTCGTGTTGCCAAAATTTTAGGTGCGATATTTGGCAAAGAAGGCTTGGCCAATATGGCCTATCGCGGTATTGGGATGTTTTATTTTGACACTGGAATGAGTTACGAAGCTTTAACCTTGCTTGCGCTAGATGCGCGTGTAGGTCCTGGTGCTTCCAGAGAGGTCGTGGCGCAATTGCTACAGGCCAATGTGCCTGGTTATGCCATCAATCCTGGTGCTTTTTCATCGACCACGGCCATGGCCATAGATGCTCAAGAAAGCGCGTTGAATGAAGCCATGGTGGACGTGGTTGGCTTGGCCAACGCTGGCTTACCTTATCAGTTTTGGGGTTGAGGACTTTTGCCTAAATTGGTTTGCATAATTGCGTGCGCTACTTCTGCAAACCCCGCCCCGCGCTCTTGCTGCGCAATGTAATTGGGCAGGTGCTTGAGTTCTTTTTCAAAGCGTTTGATGTTGGCCACACCTACGCTGTGCGTGAAATGCTCAAACATCACTTGGTCGTTGGTGGAGTCACCTATATAAACCCATTGGTCGAGTTCCTTCGTGAGTTCTCTGCCAGTGAGTTCTTTCAGAATCCACTGCGCGCCATGCCATTTATTGTGATCGCCAAACCAAGCGTTAATGTGGATGCTGCTGACGGTGGCTGTCATGCCTTCTTGTTGTAGCAGTTGGGTCACTTGCTGTATTTGATTTTGCGACAAGTGATGAAACTCGCTGTGGTCAAACGCAATGTCTGTTTCGCGCCCGGCTGAATCTTGCGCCATAACGGTTCCAGGAATTTCATCTAACACGCGCTTGGCAATGCGCTGCATTTCTTCAAAATTGAGATTGCGGGTGGCCAAGTCTTGTTGGTAGATTTTGCTGACTTGATTTGTTTGCGCGTTGTGCAGCAAGGCCACTGCACCGTTCTCGGCCACCATGGCGTCCACTGGCCAGCTTGAGGCAAAGGGAATGCTCCAGCCCACAGGCCTACCCGTGATGGGGATGACCATGAGGCCTTGGGCTTTTAAATGGTGCAGGGCTTGAAGCGCATCGGGGGTGATGGCGCCATCGGTGGTGAGTGTGTCGTCAATGTCTGTGAACACGCCCACGATTTTGGCGCGGGCGCTAATTGGCCAAGATGTGAGTGGTTTCATGACGTTCAATGAAGTCGATATCTGATCATAAGCAAGCAATTATGGGTTGCTTTCTTTGCACGTTGCGATTAAAGTAGTTTTCATCACTACTTAATTGAATATGAAAACCATTTCGGCAGCAGATGCCAACCGTTATTTCTCAAGTCTCTTGCGCGATGTTGCAACGGGTGAAGTGGTGACCGTGGTGTCTAGGGGCAAGCCAGTTGCAGTCATTACGGCGGCTACAGAAGAGGACGCTTTTAAAGAGCGCGCCCACAAGCGTCTTGTAGAAAGACTCAAAAGTCAGCCTTCTAGTGGCGCCAGAAATTGGACACGTGACGAACTTTATGAGGGCTAGGCCATGAGGGTGGCTTTGGATACAAACGTGCTGGTTTATGCAGAAGGCTTTGGCGATGATGTTCGTTGCCAATTGGCAGGCGATTTAATTGCTCGGCTTAAGCCAACGGACTCAATCGTTGCCGTGCAAGTCTTGGGCGAGTTGTCTAGGGTTCTTACTTCAAAAATGAAGAAATCTGGATCAGAAGTACGAGAACTGTTGTTGTCGTGGTCCGACGGCGTGGTTGTGGCGGACACTACTTGGACTGCATTTCAATCTGCCATGGATTTGTCTGTCGATCATCAAATTTCAATGTGGGACGCTTTGATATTGGCGGTCGCAGCTGAAAACAAATGCAGGCTGTTGTTAAGCGAAGATTTTCAAAACGGATTTACTTGGCGAGGTGTCACCGTTGTCAATCCATTTGAAACCAAAGCCAAGCCATACAAGCTTCTGGCTTCGGCCTTGTAATTAACCAGCAGATCCCAAAGCCAAGCCTGCATGCTCGCGCAGCGGATGGAAGTGAATCTTTGGAAAGCGCTCTTGCGCCAAGCGCACGTCATAAGGCGATGTGCAAAGATAAGCCAAGGTATCCGCCGCATCCAAGGCCATGCGCTGTGGATACGCGTTTAAGAACTCCCTGAGTTCGGCAGGTGTATCTGCTGTGATCCAACGCGCACCGGTGTACTGGCAGCCTTCCAATCGCACATCGCAATCGTATTCAGCTTTGAGGCGGTGTTGCACTACTTCAAATTGCAACTGACCCACAGCGCCTAACAACATGGGGCCGCCCACTTCCGGTTTGAAGACCTGAATGGCGCCTTCTTCACCCAGCTGGTCGAGGCCGGCTTGGAGTTGTTTGGTTCTGAGGGGGTTCTTCAAGATCACTGTCATGAACAGCTCAGGTGCAAAGAAGGGCAGGCCGGTGAACAGCAAATTGGCGCCATCGGTGATGGTGTCGCCCAACTGCACACCGCCGTGTGTGGTGAAGCCAATAATGTCGCCCGCATAGGCTTCGTCCACGGCTTCGCGTCTCTGGCTCAAGAAAGTCACCACACTGGTGGGGCGCAATTCTTTGCCCGTACGTTGCACTTTGAGTTTCATGCCGGGTGTGTACTTGCCCGAGGCCATGCGCACAAACGCAATGCGGTCGCGGTGCGAGGGGTCCATGTTGGCTTGCACCTTGAACACCACGCCTGCAAATGCGGCGTCTTCGGGCTGCACTTCTTTGATGACTGGCTGCTTGTTCACAATGAGTGAACTGGTGCGTGGCTTGGGCGAGGGCGCCAAGTCGACCAATGCGTCGAGCACTTCCATCACACCGAAGTTGTTCACACCGGAGCCAAAGAACACGGGGGTTTGTTTGCCGGCCAAGAAAGCTTCTTTGTCGAAAGAAGGCGAAGCACCAGTGGCCAACTCCATGCTTTCTAAAGCGGTGGCAAATTCATTGCCAAAGCGCGCGTGCAATGCGGCCTCTTCTGTGAGGGGCATGGCTTCAAAGTCTTGCGGCAAGCGCTCGCTGCCCGACTCAAACACGGTCATGGCTTGGGTACGCAAGTTGATGATGCCGCCAAATGATTTGCCTTGGCCCACGGGCCAGGTCATGGGCACGCAGGGCATGCCCAGCTCGCGCTCTACTTCGTCCAAGATGTCTAATGGGTCGCGCACTTCGCGGTCCATTTTGTTGACGAAGGTGATGATGGGCGTATCGCGCTGACGGCACACTTCAATCAGCCTTCTGGTTTGAGCTTCGACACCGTTGGCCGCGTCAATCACCATGAGGGCCGAGTCCACGGCAGTCAGCACGCGGTAGGTGTCTTCACTGAAGTCTTTGTGGCCAGGGGTGTCGAGCAGGTTGATGACGTGGTCGCGGTACAACATCTGCATGACGGACGAAGCCACTGAGATGCCACGCTGCTTTTCAATTTCCATCCAGTCCGAGGTGGCGTGGCGCGAGGCCTTACGGGCCTTCACCGAACCTGCAATTTGAATAGCACCCGAGAACAGCAAGAGCTTTTCGGTGAGCGTGGTTTTACCCGCGTCGGGGTGAGAAATGATGGCGAACGTCCGGCGGCGCCGGGTTTCTTGGGCGTAAGTCAATGTGGCTCCAGGGGAATTTGGGTGTCTGGCTTGGAATCCAGAGATGCCGCTAGTATAATTTGACCCATTCCGAGGAGCGTTGCAGCGTTCCCCAATGAAAGGCTTTAAACCCCTTAAAGGCGAGAACGTGAGGCTCGGAACCCTACTTTGCAACGACGCTCATCCACTTTTCTGCGGGATGAGCTCTATTTTTCAAATGAGCTTTCCTCTGAGTTTCTATCTGAGCTTGACGTTTTTGGGCTCTTGTTTTGGCTTGGAGGCACCCTCTAAGAAGTGGTTTCAAACTTTAATTTGGAGCACACCATGAACGCACGTTTAAACACGCCCCTCAACACTGATTGCGTCATAGCCGATATCGGCTTGGCCGATTGGGGCCGCAAAGAACTCAAAATTGCCGAGACAGAAATGCCCGGTTTGATGGCCATTCGCAAAGAATTCGCCCCCACCCAGCCCCTCAAAGGCGCACGCATTACCGGTTCATTGCACATGACCATTCAAACCGGTGTGCTGATTGAAACCCTGCAAGCCTTGGGCGCACAAGTGCGTTGGGCTTCTTGCAACATTTACTCTACACAAGACCACGCTGCGGCAGCCATTGCGGCTTCTGGCACGCCTGTGTTTGCAGTCAAGGGCGAGAACCTCACTGAGTACTGGGATTACACGCACCGCATTTTTGACTTCGGCGCCAAGGGCACTGAAGGCGAAGGCCCCAACATGATTTTGGACGACGGCGGCGACGCCACGCTCCTGATGCATTTGGGCAAGCGCGCTGAAACAGATCCTTCTTTGTTGGAAAACCCAGGCTCTGAAGAAGAGACTTGCTTGTTTGCCGCCATCAAAGCCAAATTGGCCGAAGACAGCACTTGGTACAGCCGCAAGGGCGCACACATCATTGGTGTGACCGAAGAAACCACGACTGGCGTGCACCGCCTGAACGAGATGAGCGCTAAGGGCGAACTGATGTTCCGCGCCATCAACGTGAACGACTCTGTGACAAAGTCCAAGTTTGACAACTTGTACGGCTGCCGCGAATCTTTGGTCGACGGTATCAAGCGCGCAACCGACGTGATGATTGCTGGCAAAGTGGCTGTCGTGGCTGGTTACGGCGACGTGGGCAAGGGCAGCGCACAAGCTTTGCGCGCTTTGAGCGCACAAGTTTGGGTGACAGAAATTGACCCTATCAACGCATTGCAAGCCGCCATGGAAGGTTACAAAATTGTGACCATGGACTACGCTGCAGACAAGGCCGACATCTTCGTGACAGCCACAGGCAACAAGCACGTCATCACACACGACCACATGGTCGCCATGAAAGACGAAGCCATCGTTTGCAACATTGGTCACTTCGACAACGAGATCGACATTGCTTCCGTTGAGAAGTACACATGGGAAGAAATCAAGCCCCAGGTTGACCACATTGTGTTCCCCGACGGCAAGAAAATCATCATGTTGGCCAAAGGCCGTTTGGTGAACTTGGGTTGCGGCACAGGCCACCCCAGCTTTGTGATGAGCACTTCATTTGCCAATCAAACCATTGCGCAAATTGAGTTGTTCACACGTCCTGATGCATACGAAAACGGCAAGGTTTATGTGTTGCCTAAGCACTTGGACGAGAAAGTTGCACGTCTGCACCTGATGAAGGTTGGCGCTATGTTGACAGAGTTGTCTGACATGCAAGCGGCCTACATTGGTGTGGCTAAAAACGGTCCTTACAAGCCTGACACTTACCGTTATTAATTTGGCTTGATGCACGAGCGCTCTTTGGGGCGCTTGTGCATGATTGCTAAATGCAGGCTTTGATTTTTATTGGATTATTTTGCGCATTGACCAATTGTTAGTAGAGCGCGGCTTGGCCGCGTCTCGTTCACAGGCCCAACGGCTGATTGCGGCGGGTGTTCAGTGGCGCACGCCACCGGGCGCTTTGCCTACGGCTGTGGTGGAGGCTGTGAAGTCTTCCGTGGAATGGCGCAAGATCAATAAGAACAAAGACGAAGTGCCCAGCGATGCAGAAATTGTGTTGCTGGACGACTCCGAATCTAAGTATGTTTCGCGCGGTGGTTTGAAGTTGGAAGGTGCGCTGCTTAGCAGTGGCGTTTCTGTTTCTGGCCTCCGTTGTTTGGATGTGGGTCAGAGCACTGGTGGTTTTACCGAGTGCTTGCTGTTGAATGGTGCTGCCGAAGTGGTGGGCATCGATGTGGGCCACGGCCAAGTGCATCCGCGTGTGCGTGAAGATGCCCGCGTCATTTGCATTGAAGGGGTGAACGCCCGCGAACTGATGCCCGATGACGAGCGCATCCCTGATGCAGAAGCTGGCTTTGATGTGATGGTGGGCGATGTGTCGTTCATCTCGTTGACGCTGGTGTTGCCAGGCGTGGTGCCTTTCTTGAAACCCGGTGGTGCGTTGTTGATGTTGGTGAAGCCGCAGTTTGAATTGCAGCCCGAGAACATTGGCAAAAATGGGTTGGTGAAAGATCCGGCCATGTATCCTGTGATTGAGAAGCGTATTCGGACGTCTTTGAAAGAGCTGGGCTTGAAAGTGACCGGGTGGTACGACAGTGCCATTGAAGGTGGCGATGGGAATCGTGAGTTTTTTGTGCAGGCCACTAAGCCTGCTTAGTGACAATAAATTGCCTGAGTCAGTATGAAAAAATTACCAGTTAGCTTTGAATTTTTTCCACCCAAAACGCCTGAAGGTGCGGAGAAGCTGCGCTCTGTGCGTCAGCAGTTGTATACGCAAGTGCCAGAGTTTTGTTCGGTGACTTATGGTGCCGGCGGCTCTACGCAAGAGGGCACCTTTGGCACCGTGGGCGAAATATTGAAAGAGGGCGTTTCTGCGGCGTCTCACTTTTCATGCATTGGTGCATCTGAAGAATCTGTCCGCCAAGAACTGGCCACATTAAAGGCCATGGGTGTGAAGCGCTTGGTGGCGTTGCGCGGCGATTTGCCCAGTGGTTATGGCATAGGCGGTGCGTTTCATTACGCGTCTGATTTGGTAGCGTTTATTCGCAAAGAAACGGGTGACTATTTCCACATTGAAGTAGCAGCCTATCCTGAAATTCATCCGCAAGCCAAGTCTGCGGAATCCGATTTGCAGGCCTTTGTTTCTAAAGTCAAAGCTGGCGCCAACTCGGCCATTACGCAATACTTTTACAACTCCGATGCGTACTTCCGCTTTGTGGACGATGCGCACAAACTGGGTGTGGATGTGCCTGTGGTGCCTGGCATCATGCCTATTACCAGCTCTACGCAGCTTTTGAGATTTTCAGATGCCTGTGGTGCAGAGATTCCACGTTGGATTCGTTTGCGTTTGCAGGGCTATGGTGATGACACGGCATCTATCAAGGCGTTTGGCCTAGATGTGGTGGCAGATTTGTGTGACCAGCTGCGCAATGCGGGTGTGCCAGCGCTGCACTTTTATACGATGAACCAGAGTGGGACCACTTTGGAGTTGTTGAAGCGACTGGCGTAAAAAAAGCGCTCTAAAGAAGAGCGCTTTATTTCAAAAGAGGGTTGCAATTTAAAAGTTGGCAGCTCTTTTTTTATCGCTCATCAAAACTCATCACGACTTCTTTGCTGGTGGGCTTGGCTTGGCAGCTGAGTACAAAACCCTGCTCAGTTTCCCAGTTTTCTAGCGTGAAGTTCTTTTCCATGGCCACGCTGCCTTGCATCACTTTGGCGCGGCACGTGCAGCATACACCGCCTTTGCAAGAGTAGGGCAGATCTAGGCCTGCGGCCAGGGCCACGTCCAAGATTTTGTCGGTGGCCGACATTTGCATTTGATGTTTTTTGCCATCGAGCACCACGGTGAGGGCCACATCGCCTTTCGATTCAGCTTGGTGACCCAGCACTACTTGTTTGCGTGCATCGGCGGGCAATGCTTCTAGTGTGGGCGATGTGAATCGCTCAGTGCGAATGTTGCGCGCAGGCACGCCCACTTCTAGCAAGGATTTTTCGGTGGCTTCAATCATGGCGTCGGGGCCGCAAATGAAAACCTCGTCCATGCTGGCGGCAGGCAAGAGGCTGTTCACAATTTCTTTGACCTTGGCCTCGTCAATACGGCCTTCGAGCAAGGGCACTTCTTGCGCCTGACGGGACAACACATGGATGAGGGTGAGTCGATTGGGGTAACGATCTTTGAGGTCTTGTAGCGACTCGTTGAACATCACGCTGTCCATACGTCGGTTGCCATAGACCAAGGTGAATTTGGATTCGGCTTGCTGCTCTAAGGTGGTGGCCAAAATAGACAAGATGGGCGTGATGCCAGAGCCTGCTGCAAAGCCTACACGGTGAATGGCGCGTGGCCGTTGAACGGTGAAGCGACCATCCGCGGGCATGACGCGCAGTACGTCGCCTACTTTGAGTTTTGTGGCGGCCCAGTTAGAAAACACGCCGCCTTGTACTGGGCGAATGCCGACTTCTAAAGTGCCGTTTTGTTTGAATGAATTTTCTGAAGAACTGATGGAATAACTGCGACGCACATCGTTGCCATCGATGGTGGCTCGTAGCGTTAAAAACTGACCTGCCTTGAAATTGAAACCGCTTTGCAATTCAGTGGGCACTTGCAAGGTGATGGCCACTGCACCAGCCGCTTCGAGGGAGATGTTGGCAACTTGAAGGTCGTGAAATTTGAAAGCGGTCATGGTGCGAAATTTTCAGTTGGGTGCGTTGTTGTTTGCAGTTTGCAACGCTGCTTCAATAAGGTTTGAAGTAATCAAACGGCTCCATGCAATCGAGGCAGCGGTAAAGCGCTTTGCAGGCGGTGGAGCCAAAGTGGGATGTTTCAGTAGTGTTATCAGAGCCGCATTGGGGGCAGGGTACGGCGAGCAATTCGTGGCGGCCAGGATTGCTGGCGCTGCGTGCGGCAAATTGCACGATGCTGGTGTTGCCTCCACGTAAGTCATTGCCGCCATGCGTTAAGCAATCATGGTCTGCGCCGCTGTGTGGTGGTGCAATGCCATAGGCGCGCAATTTGTCTTTGGCTTCTTGCGTCATCCAATCGGTAGTCCACGCGGGTGCTAGTTGCGTGACCACGCGGCCATGCAAGCCGTGATCCTTTAGCAAATTGCGCACATCGTCTTCAATTTGACCCATGGCGGGGCAGCCGCTGTAGGTGGGGGTGATGACCACTTCCAAATGTGCGCTGCTTGCGCTGTCTTTGCTGTCGTGGCTGTTTGTCGCCAAACGCACATCGCGCAAGATGCCCAATTCTCGAAGCGTGACGACTGGAATTTCTGGATCGGTCAAAGACTCCAACAAAGCCCATGCTTGCTCTACAACGCTTTGTGATGGCGCGTTGGCATTTGAAGCGATGGGCATAGCCAATGTCATGGAGTGCTCTTCAATTACCAAGTCGCGTTGGGGTGCGCGCGTGCCAAGCTTTGCATTTCGGCCAACATGAATCCCAAATGTTCTGAGTGAACACTGTGTTTGCCGGTGGGGATAAAGCCACCCTCTGCTGGACGCTTCAAAGTTGCTTCTAACAAAGCTTCGTTCACAATTTGGTTCCAATTATTTTGCAAACTGGTCATCTCCAAACCTGTGATGCGCGCTGCTTCAGTTTCATAAGCGCTGCTGGTCCAAAACTCTTGCGTATAAGGCATGAGATGGTTCACGGCGGCTTGTGCACGTGCGTGAGATTCTGCTGTGCCATCGCCCATGCGCAACAACCAATCGCGCGAATGACGCAAGTGGTAACGCACTTCTTTGAGCGACTTGGCTGCAATGGCTGCCAGTTGTTCGTGCGGTGCATGTTGCAGTTTGTCCCACACCAACACCATCAGTGCGCTGTACAAAAAGTTGCGAACAAGCGTAGTCGCAAAGTCGCGGTCGCTGGCAGAAGTGCCCGCAAGCGGCGGATGATTGGGCAACTCTAGCAGCGTGTAGTTTTTAAAGTCAGGCACATCGCGGAAATAAGCCAGCGTGTCTTCTGTGGCACCGTTGCCTATTTGTGCAGCAGCTTCTTGATACAACAAACGCGCTTGGCCCACCAAGTCCAAGCTGTTGTTAGACAGCGCAATGTCTTCTTCCAGAATGGGGCCGTGGCCACACCATTCGGCGTTGCGTTGGCCCAGCACCAAGGCGTTATCTGCCAGGTGCAACAAGTAGTCGATAGGCAAAGAGTTGCTGCTGGCCTTGGCTGATGAATGCGCAGGTGTGCTTGCGCTCAATGTAGATGACGCGACAGACATTACATGTGCCCCACTTCAGAGGGAATTTCGTAGAAGGTGGGGTGACGGTAAACCTTGTCGCTGGCTGGCTCGAAGAATTCTGATTTGTCGTTGGGCTCGCTGGCCGCAATGGACGACGACTGCACCACCCAAATACTCACACCTTCTTGGCGACGTGTGTACACATCGCGCGCCATTTGCAAAGCGTGTTGTGAATCGGAGGCGTGCAAACTGCCGCAGTGCTTGTGCTCTAGGCCTTGCTTGCTGCGCACGAACACTTCCCACAAGGGCCACTCTTTGAGTGCGGGCGATGCATTGTTGTTGTTTTGATCGGCGCTCATGCAGCCTCCTTCAAATTCTTGGCTAGTTTGTCTGCTTGTTTTTTGGCGTGCGCCACAGCGGCATCGCGCACCCATTGGCCATCGTTCCAGGCCTTCACGCGTGCACCCAAACGCTCTTTGTTGCAAGGCCCATTGCCATTGACGGTGGCCCAGAACTCGTCCCAATCAATTTGACCGTAGTCGTGTTGTTGGCGTTCTTCTTTCCACTTCAAATCGGGGTCGGGCAAGGTCACGCCCAACACTTTGGCTTGTGGCACGGTGGCATCGACAAACTTTTGGCGCAGGTCATCGTTGCTGATGCGCTTGATACCCCAGCGCATGCCTTGCACGCTGTTGGGGCTGTCGGCATCGGGCGGTCCAAACATGGCCAAACATTTCCACCACCAACGATTGACCGCGTCTTGCACCATGGCCTTTTGTTCGGCGGTGCCTTGCATCATCACCAGCAAGGCTTCGTAGCCTTGGCGCTGATGGAAGCTTTCTTCTTTGCACACGCGAATCATGGCGCGCGCATAAGGGCCGTAGGAGCAACGGCACAAAGGAATTTGATTCATGATGGCTGCGCCATCGACCAACCAACCAATCACGCCTACGTCGGCCCAATTGAGAGTGGGGTAATTAAAGATGGAGCTGTACTTGGCTTTGCCGGTGTGCAGTGCGTCCAACATTTGATCGCGGCTGGTGCCCAGTGTTTCGGCGGCGCTGTACAAATACAAACCATGACCGCCTTCGTCTTGCACCTTCGCAATCAAGATGGCTTTGCGCTTCAAGCTAGGTGCGCGGCTGATCCAATTGCCTTCGGGCAACATGCCCACAATTTCGCTGTGCGCATGTTGGCTAATTTGGCGCACCAATGTTTTGCGATACGCATCAGGCATCCAATCGCGCGGCTCCACTTTGCCATCGGCATCGATGCGCGCATCGAACTGCGTTTGCAAAGCAACATCCGCTTCTGACAAAGCTTTGGGCACTGATTTGAGTGCGGCTGTGTTGGCTGAGTGGTTGGTGTCGGCGGCATCCGGCACATTGAAGGATTGCGTGTACATGGGCCTCTCCTCGCTGATTGAGCGTGTTTGAAGCGAAGTATAGCAATTAACCGACCGATCGGTCGGTTAATTAATTGAATCTAGTCTAGGAGTTTCCCTGCGTATGCCATATACTTTTGCTATATACATCGGAATCAATCACATGGCCACCTCAACTGTCTTTACCAACAACCGCACACAAGCTGTCAGATTGCCTGCGGAATTGCGTTTACCCGATAACGTCAAAAAGGTAGAGGTTCGTGCACGCGGAAAAGACAGAATCATCTCGCCCTTGGGACATCGTTGGGATGATTTCTTTCTCAATGGACCTCGAGTGAGTGAGGACTTTATGAACGAAAAAGGTTCCCAAACTCAATCCGCACGCGAAGAACTTTGATGATCAAGTATCTGTTGGATACCAACATCGTCATCTACGTGCTGAAGAAGCGGCCCATAGAAGTGATGGGTATCTTTAATGAAAATGCCAATCGCATGGCCATTTCGTCGATCACATTTTCTGAACTGCAATACGGTGCAGAGAAGAGCGCAAGAGTTTCAGAAAACTTGAATGCTATTGAGGAATTCACAAGCCTCATCGACATATTGCCATACACCGCCAAGGCTTCAATGCACTATGGAAATATTCGTGCAGGTTTAGAGAGCTTGGGTCAAACCATTGGCGTCAATGATCTTCACATTGCTGCACATGCCAGAAGTGAAGGGCTAGTGTTAGTGACGAACAACATG